>Ga0255090_1000043_pt1 | contig 36027 bp, 49 predicted proteins | sample Colum_Yuk_RepA_8_2_FD_188444 | JGI IMG/M metagenome (GOLD analysis project Ga0255090, IMG submission 188444) | Freshwater microbial communities from Columbia River, Oregon, United States - Colum_Yuk_RepA_8d | ecosystem: Environmental > Aquatic > Freshwater > River | place: USA: Oregon...
AGGTTGATTGTGTAGCCCCATTCGTTCGCGTGGCGTATCCATTTGATTGCCTGGGGTGATTTCTTATGGGTGTAGGTGAACCCTCTGCGCCCGATGTTGGCCTTCACCACTTCGCCCAGGGCGGCAGGGTCAACGCGCTCACCCTCCCCAGGCAGGTCACCTGCAACCTTATCGCGCCATAGCTGACCCTCTGGCATGGATTGGATGAAGTTGACTAGCCCCGGTAGCGGGACACCATCACGATCAACCCGGTTCCAGGCCAAGCTAGTGTGGAAATCTTCGCCATAGCAGTCATCCTCGTAGTGTGGGCAGGATGGTGGGCAGGTTTTGCGTGAACCATAGGTAACCGGAATGGGCCCGGTTTTGCGGTTTGCTGATTTCTTGATGGTCAGGAAGTTCATGCGTTCACCTTGTATTCGTCAATGCTGGTGGTTTCCCAGTCGGCATCGTCTGAAATGCCGTAGCTTTCCCCAGATTGCAGTTTTTGCCATGCCAGTTCTTCGGCATGGTCTGCACTCTCGGCATCGATGTAAAGCGTGACGTAGCTGGTGCGTTTGAATTCAACGGTATAGGGTTTCATGGTCAGTCTCCTATGCGAACAAAAGTCATGTGTTGGCTAATGAATTTCTTGATATCGTTTCGTGCAGCGGCTCGTGCGCGGCGGCTTTCGTTTTGCTTGGCAGCTTGCTCACGACACTTAGCGCGCCAACGATACGCACCGCTAGATGGTTCGGTCACAGGGGCTAGCTTGTCCAGTTTGTCGAGCAACCGGATGGGGCAGTCGTAGTAGAACGGATGCATGTTCTCATCCATGTGCTTGTAGCCGAATTCAATGTACTGGCTAGCAGGGAATACGTTCTTGCGCTCAGTCAGGCACACAACCCCATAGACCTGCTTGCGCTCGGTAGAGTCTAGCCAACTAGTCAGTTCCATCACGCCATAGAACGTAGCACCGCGCATGACCCCGTCAAGCAGCTTGAATCGGGCGCGGGTCTGCCCCTGGTCGTCCTGCTCCAGTTCTTTGCGAAGAACATCGATTGTCTTAAGGGTTTTGTGAATTTGAAAAGAAGTCCAGCCCATGATTTACTCTCCGATCAGTTGCTTTGCTTGGTTAAGTTCTTTCGCTAGCCAACCCAGTTGCTGCCCAATGCCCAGGCCGCGCAGGGGTGTGTCGATCTGCTCGAACATATTTCCCCCCAGGCGGTCTGCCAGGATGGGCACAACGTAGGCGCGTGGTGCAAGGATTACGCAGCGTTCACCGCGGTAACCCCTGGCGTGTAGGGCGGCGGATACCCTCGCACCCCAGGCGCGGCGTTTCTCCAGGCTAGCGTCACGCAGGGCTAGGTCATAGGGCTCGACCTGGGTGTCTGGCTCGACTAGGCCGTGTTTAGCACTCAGGATTGCCCATCGGGTTGAGCGTAGCTTGGCTATCTCGCTAGCTAGCTTGAAGGATTGGCCGGTGTACAGGTCTGCTGCCGGTGCGGGGTGGGGTAGCTTACGGGCGCTACAGGCCACAAGGTAGATGGTCATTCTTCTTCTCCAAAATCCTCGGGGTCGCCCGGGTAGTCGGGGTCACGTGGGTTGGGGTTACGGATGTACTCTGCAAGGCGGCGGCGTTCGAAGCGAACCTGGGCGGCAAGTTCTTCGCGCTCGGATTCGTATGGGTCATAGTCGATCATGGTCAATCCCCCAGGACGAAGGCTGCGCCCATCACGACAAACGCGAACAGGGACACCAGGGCAAGGCCGATAGAGATAGTCCCGGCAAGCAGGGCTATCGATGTGGTCAGGGTTCCCGCAAACCCGATCAGGGCGGCAGCGACACGCAGGGTGGTGATTACTGGGTCAGTCATGGTCACTCCTCGGTTGATTGATTAGATTGCTCGGCAATGATTTGCTTTGCCTGGGCTAGTTCAGGCCAATCCTGGGGTGTTGCATTGGTGAATTGCTCTACGGCATTGACCAGGGCTATAAGTGCCTCTAGGGTTGTCATGGTCAACCCCTCCAGGCCAGGATGATGCCGATCACGGCGGCGGCGATCAGCGTCAACAGGAAATCAACGGCAGCGCGGCGTTTGGATTCAACGCGCTCGGGTGTGTAGTGTTGTCTGTATTTGCTCATGGAAACCCTTTCGGTTATTAGCGATACGAAGGCCGTATCCCTCAACCCCGGCTCGCGGGGTTGAAGGCTAGGGTCTTACAGGCGGGACACATCCAACAGGCAGTCGTGTCCGCCATTTGCAACGGCCCCGATCAGGAACATGATGGGTTGTGCGTGGCCGACAACGATCGTGCTCTTGTCATCGTATTTGCAGGGCTCGACCAAGAAGGGGTATTCGCGTTCGGAACCCTCGTTAGCTTTGCCGAGGAAAAATTCGATCTCGTTGCGGGTCAGGGTGAATTTAGCTTTCAACATGGTTGGTTCTCCTTGGGGTTAAAAAAAGTAGTGCAGGGCTCGCTGCCAGGAAGTGATCTCTAGTGGAATCAACGTGCCGAAGTCATCCATCACAAACAGGTCGAGATGGTCGTCAAGCACATACACGCCCAGTCGGTAACTGTGGGTCATGCGGTTCTCCTCAGAATGCTGAATTACGGGCATCAGCTTGGCGGTCTGCGTACACGGCGGCAACGTCTTTGAGGGTCTTCCAAGCGGCCTTAGCAGAGAGGGGTTTGCCATCGTGGTTGGTGAACAAACGTGCGTAGTCTTCGTCAGCCCAACACTCAACCATTGTGTCTGCGCCGTTCTCGTAGTTGTCCAGGCACCATTGCTTCATTTGCTCGATCACTTCTTTCATGTTTCACTCCTAGAGGAAAGTTGTTAATCACGACACATGAATTGCGCCGTGTTCATGTAATGTATTCGATAGAAGGGAAGTCGAAAAGTTGTCAACCCCCCAAACTGTCACGTTTGTGACAATGGCTCAGTCTGGGTGTAACAAGTTACAGGGGGGATTGATCGCGGTGCGGCTCGGTGGTATCTTCGCGTAGTCCGAATTTGTACCCATGCAACATGAACCAAGAAACAAAAGACAACGCCCGGGCAGCAGGTAGTGCAAGGCCGATAAAGAAGCTAACCAGGAAACAGATCGAGCAGGGGTTTGATCAGTTTCCGGTAGAGGTATTGCTATCGTCCGGCCCAGGGAAGAAGGCCGACCTAACACCAAGACAGAGAGAATTCGCCCGGCAGCTGGCATTGGCTCCCAGTAAGGCCGAAGCGTACAGAAGGGCATATAACTCCACAGGTAAACCCAAAACACAGGGTGACCAAGCGTCCAGGTTGTCACGCGATTCCAGAATACACGCTGAAATGGAGGCCTACAAGCTAGCGATAGAGGCAGAGAAACATAGAACCCCTGCACAACTGAAGTCCTTGCTCGTCCAGCAGCTTGTCCAACACTCCCTGGATGAGGAGTTTCCCCCTGCTCAGCGTGTGCAATGCCTGAAGCTACTGGGCTCTCTGTTCGAGGTCGGTGCGTTCGTGGAGCGCAAAGAGATCACCACAGTCAAGAGGTCTGATGACATACGCGCGCGCATACTCGAGACACTGAAGGATGTGACAGACGTCCAGGCCATCGATGTGGATGACGGACTAAGCCTACTCGCCGAGCTGCAGCCAGCCAAGGACGACTCCGAAATTCCCAGCTCCGCTGACCCCACTCACGGGGCACCCCCACAAAAAAGTTCCGGGGGGTCGGGTGAGGATACGCATACTATTCCACTCAAATCATCCAGCCCTATTTCCGATTCATCCACAGGAAACACCCCCCCTATCGATTCCGGGGAATGAGGGGTGGGGGGTATATATTTGGCCAAAACCAAAAGTAGTACTAAAGTTACGTTTTGTAACAAGTTACATTCCGTAACTAAAGTATTACAAAGTATGTTAGGGTTAACGTGAAGAAAGTAAACAAAAGTGTTACAGGATTTGAGGAGGGGGTGGGTAGGTGTATGACTGAGAAGCAGAAGACTATATTTCTTGTGATAGATGAGTGGTGGAAGAGGTTTGGGTATGGGCCGTCTGTGGATGATGTGATGAGGTTGACTGGGGACCGGGGCCGTGGGAATGTGGTGCGGACGATGAAGGCTTTGTGTGATTTGGGGATATGTAAGAGGGTTCCCCGGAGGGCCAGGAGTATCCGGCCGGTGTATATCAAGTTTAGGAATATTGAATGAAGATCGACGAGATTGTTACGGCGATAGAGAAGTTACCTGTTGAGGTGCAAGAGCGGGTGTATGAGGACCTGACGGATCTGAAGCGGGCGAAGAAGAGGGAGGAGGCCCAGGTTAACTACATGAAGTATGTGAAGGCGATGTGGCCTGGGTTTGTCCATGGGAGACATCATGCCTTGATGGCTAAGAAGTTTGAGGCGATTGCTGAGGGTAAGTTAAAGAGGCTGATCATTAACATGCCGCCCCGGCATACGAAGTCTGAGTTTGCTAGTTATTTATTGCCGAGCTGGTATCTGGGGAAGAACCCTGGGAAGAAGGTGATCCAGTGTTCGAACACGGCTGAACTGGCTGTGGGGTTTGGACGGAAGGTACGTAACCTGGTGGACTCTGAGCATTATTCAGAGATCTTTCCGAATGTGAGCTTGAGGGTAGACAGTAAGGCGGCGGGGCGCTGGGCGACGTCGGGGGGCGGGGAGTACTTTGCTATTGGTGTTGGCGGTACGGTGACGGGTAAGGGTGCGGACCTATTGATTATTGACGACCCCCATTCGGAACAAGAAGCGGCGTTGGCGGCTGGAGACCCGTCTGTATATGACAAGGTGTACGAGTGGTACACGTCTGGTCCAAGACAGCGTTTGCAGCCTGGTGGGGCGATTGTGATTGTTATGACCCGTTGGGGGGAGAGAGACCTTACTGGCCGGGTGATGAAGGATGCTGCCGCGAGAGAAAAGGGTGAAGACTGGGAAGTGATTGAGCTCCCGGCAATCCTCCCGAGCGGAAATCCCTTGTGGCCAGAGTTCTGGAGCCAGAAGGAACTAGAAGCCCTGAAGGAAGAACTCCCCCCGAGTAAGTGGAACGCCCAGTATCAACAGAGCCCGACGGGTGAAGAAGGGGCGTTGGTTAAGAGGGAGTGGTGGAAGGTCTGGGAGAAGGATGACCCGCCGAAGATTGAGTACCTGATCCAGAGCTGGGACACGGCGTTTACGAAGAGTGAGAGGAGTGACTTCTCGGCTTGCGTGACGTTAGGGGTGTTCTATATGAATGAGAACGTCGAGGATCCTAATATTATCTTGTTGGATGCGTTCCAAAAGCGGATGGAGTTCCCTGAGCTGAAGGATAGGGCGATGAGCCATTATCAGTATTGGGAGCCAGACACGTTGTTGGTGGAAGCCAAAGCGGCGGGGGCTCCTTTGGTTTTTGAGCTGAGGCAGATGGGGATCCCGGTGACGGAGTACACGCCAAGCCGGGGGACGCGGCAGGTGAGTAACGACAAGTTTGCCCGATTAAACTCTGTGACTGATTTGTTCAGGTCGGGTAAAGTATGGGCACCGGACACCCGATGGGCGTATGAGCTGATTGAGCAGATGGCTGCTTTCCCGAATGCTGAGCACGATGACTTAGTTGACGCGACGGTTCAAGCGTTATTGAGGTTTCGACAGGGTGGGTTCTTGCGTCTTCAAACTGATGAGAGAGACGAGCCCGTAAGTTTCAAACGGAAACACGCTTACTATTAAGGTAGAACATGGCAACTAACAGCATGACACCGGGTTTGTATCAAGCTCCCATTGGGTTGGACTCACTTGAGATGGAGCCTGCGCTTGAAATTGAGATTGAGAACCCTGAAGGCGTGAAGATTGATATGGGTGGGATGGAAATTGACCTGATGCCTGAAGAGGAAGAGGGTGAGTTTGACGCCAACCTGGCTGAAGAGATGGACGAAGGAGCTCTTCAATCAGTTGCCGAAGACATTATGGGGCTGGTTGACTCAGATATCTCATCCAGAAAAGACTGGGTTGAGATGTATGTGAAGGGTTTAGAAGTGCTGGGGATGAAATATGAAGAGAGAACAGAGCCTTGGAACGGGGCGTGCGGTGTTTTCTCAACGCTTCTCACCGAGGCCGCTGTTAGGTTTCAGAGCGAGACGATTATTGAGACTTTCCCAGCAGCCGGGCCGGTCAAAACTGAGATTATTGGTGCGATCGATCGGCTTAAAGAGGAAGCCGCCGAGCGTGTTCGGGACGATATGAACTACCAGCTCACGGAGGTGATGACTGAGTACCGCCCTGAGCACGAAAGAATGCTGTTTAACCTGGGATTGGCAGGCGCGGCGTTCAAAAAAGTGTATTTTGATCCGGGCATGGGGCGTCAAACCTCGATATTTATCCCGGCTGAAGACATCATTATTCCTTACGGCTCGACGGGAGTGCGTAATTCAGAGCGCGTGACGCATCTGATGAGGAAAACCAAGAACGATGTGAGAAAACTACAGGTTGCCGGGTTCTACCGAGACGTAGATCTGGGCGAGCCGGTGATGATTCACACGGATGTGGAGAAGAAAAAGGCTGAAGAGCAGGGATACAGCCTGACTGACGACGATCGTTACCAGATTGCCGAGATCCACATTGATTACGACATGCCTGGTTATGAAGATAAGGACGGTGTTGCCCTTCCTTATGTTGTGACGATTGACCGGGCGTCGATGGAAGTGCTGGCCATTCGCAGAAACTGGGAACCTGACGATGAAAACAAGCTCAAGCGCCAGCATTTCGTTCAATATGACTATATCCCTGGCTTTGGTGCTTATGGTTTTGGCTATATTCACCTCATTGGTGGTTATGCTCGCGCCGGTACTGCTCTTATTCGCCAGCTTGTGGACGCTGGTACGCTTTCTAACCTTCCTGGGGGTCTTAAAGCCCGAGGATTGAGGGTTAAGGGCGACGATACCCCGATTGCCCCGGGTGAATTCCGCGATGTTGACGTTCCTAGTGGCGCGATCAAAGACAACATCATGGCTCTGCCCTATAAAGAGCCGAGCCAGGTTCTGTCTGGGCTGTTAGATAAGATCACGGACGAGGCAAGACGCCTGGGATCTATCGCTGACATGAACATCAGTGATATGAGCGCTAATGCCCCAGTGGGTACGACCCTCGCATTGCTCGAGCGCCAGCTCAAGACGATGAGTGCGGTCCAAGCGCGGGTGCATTTCTCGATGCGCCAGGAGTTCAAGCTCCTGAAGTCAATCATCCGAGACTATGCACCGACGGAATATGAGTTTGATCCTGAGAGCGGCGACCGCATGGCCCGCCAGTCGGACTATGACTCGGTTGACGTGATTCCGGTGAGTGATCCCAACAGCTCGACGATGGCTCAGCGGATCATGCAGTACCAAGCGGTCATGCAAATGGCCCAGGGTGCTCCCCAGATCTATGACTTGCCGTATCTGCACCGCCAGATGATTGAAGTGCTGGGTGTTAAGAACGGTGACAAGCTGGTTCCGATGTCTGACGACATGAAGCCGCGTGATCCGATCAGCGAGAACATGGCGTTCTTGAATGGTAAGCCTACGAAGGCGTTTATCTTCCAGGACCATGAGGCGCATATAGCGGTTCACACGTCGATGATGCAGGATCCAATGATCATGGGACAGATTGGCCAGACGCCGATGGCCCAGCAAATGCAGGGTGCGATCATGGCCCACGTTGCTGAGCACATGGCGTTCAACTACCGCAACCAGATCCAAGAGCGCATGGGTGTGACGATGCCCGCCCCTGATGTTGAGCTGCCTGAGCAGGTCGAGGTCCAGCTGTCGAAGATGGTGGCGGAAGCCGCGAAGCAGTTGTTGCAGATGCACAAAGGCGAAGCTGCCCAACAGCAGGCCCAGCAGCAGATGCAAGACCCGATCATCCAGATGCAGCAGCAAGAGCTCCAGCTCAAGGCACAAGAGGTGCAGACCAAGGCTCAGAAGGTGCAGGGCGATCTGCAGATCAAGCAGGCCGAGCTTCAGCTGAAGGCTCAGCAGGCTCAGAACAAGTATCAGGGACCGATGATTGCAGCGCAGGCTGCATCTCAGAAGGCCCAGATGGACATGCAGATGTCCCAGGCGGAACATGCGTTGAGGATGCGTCAATCTCAGCAAACGCATGAGCAAAAGTTGGCCCAGCAACAAGAAGAGGCAGCTCTTCGCGTGCGTGACCAGCTGATGGCTTCATTGTCAAAACGCAACAAAGGAGAGTAATTGGACGAGTATGAATATCTAAACTCTAAGCTCGAAGAGCGGAGAAAAGAACTTGTCGAGTTTTTGGGTGATGGTGGTGCTAAGTCCTACGATCACTACAAAGAGCTGTGCGGTGTTATCCGAGGTCTCCTGACCGCGCAGTCTGAAATAGGTGACCTCGTGCGAAAAATGAAAGACTACGACAATGACTGAGTTTGATGTGAGTGCTGTTGATTTGTCTGGCGTATTGAATGCGTCAGCAGAGGAGAAGGCTAAACAAGTGCCTGATCCTGCAACCTACCATCTCTTGTGCGTTCTCCCAGAGATCGAAGAAGAGTATGGCGATAGCGGCCTGGTGAAAGCCGGCCAGACGATGCATTACGAGGAGCTTCTCTCCCCCGTACTGTTTGTTGTCAAGATGGGTCCAGATGCCTACAAGGACGAGAAGCGTTTCCCTAACGGGCCTTCTTGCAAGGTGGGTGACTTTGTGTTGGTCCGCCCCAACACTGGGACTCGAATCAAGATTCACGGCAAAGAGTTCAGGATCATTAACGATGATTCTGTCGAGGCTGTGGTTCAAGACCCCCGGGGTATTTCCCGTGCGTAAGGAGTAAACATGGCTGACATGGAAAAAGTTGAATTTGAATTCCCTGATGAGGCTTCAGAGAATCCTCGTAAGGGTGGTGCTATGGTCCAGGCCCAGGAAGACGAAGTCGAGATCATCGACGACACGCCTGAGCAAGACCGTAACCGCAAACCGATGGACGAGCCTCCCAAGGAGTTTGAGGAGGACGAGATCGCCAAGTACGACGAGAGCGTACAAAAGCGAATCAAGCATTTCACGAAGGGCTACCACGAGGAGCGCCGGGCCAAAGAGGCTGCGTTGCGTGAGCGTGAGGAGGCTGTTCGTATTGCCCAAGCCATTGCTGAAGAGAACAAGAAGCTGAAGGGCTCCCTGAGCGCCAATCAGAACGTGTTGCTTGAGCAGGCCAAAAAGACTGTAAATGGGGAATTGGAAGATGCCAAGCGCAAGTACAAGGAAGCGTACGAAGCTGGGGATTCTGATGCTCTGGTGGCGGCTCAGGAAGAGCTGACCTCTGCCAAGATGAAGATGGAGAGAGTTAATAACTTTCGTCCTGCCCCTTTACAAGAAGATGAAACTAATGTACAAATCGCCCAACAGCCAAAATCAGCTCCGGTTGACACCAAGCTCCTTGCCTGGCAAGAGCGAAACCAGTGGTTTGGTGCCAACAAAAGAATGACGTCCTATGCTCTAGGACTGCATGAGGATCTGATTGAGGAAGGAATTCCTGCTGGCAGTGACGAATACTATCGACGTATCGACACTGACATGCAGGGACGTTTCCCAGATGCGTTTGAGTCTGGGAAGCCTGCTGATGCTACATCTCGGCAGACAAAATCAAACGTTGTCTCACCGGCAACGCGGAGTACTGCGCCTAAGAAAGTCGTACTTACCAAATCGCAGGTGGAAATCGCCAAGCGGCTAGGAGTTCCTTTGGATCTCTATGCTCGTAAGGTTGCGGATGAAATGAGGAAATGAAAATGACACAGATTCGTGAAAAGCGTGAGATTGGAAGTCGTGAAAAATCTGAGCGCCCCAAGCGCTGGATGCCTCCCCAGCTTCTGCCTGACCCGAACCCGGAGCCAGGTTATGCGTTTCGTTGGGTACGACTGAGCACTCTGAATTCACCTGATGCCACAAACATCTCTTCAAAATTCCGCGAGGGTTGGGAACCTGTAAAGGCGTCGGAACACCCCGAGGTGGTTCTCCTGGGCAACCAAGAAGGTCGCTTTAAGGACTCCATCGAGATCGGTGGTCTGCTGCTTTGCAAAATTCCAGTTGAGTTTATTGAGGATCGTGAAGCGTATTACCTGGATCAGGCTAACGCGCAGATGAACTCGGTAGATAACAACTTCATGCGTGAAAGTGACGCTCGTATGCCTCTCTTCAATGAGCGGAAGACGAAGGTTACTTTCGGTAAAGGTATGTAACTTTTAGGAGTCCAAAATGGCTTATCCCACAGTAAGCGCTCCTTACGGCCTAGAGCCTATCAACCGAGTTGATGGCATGCCGTATGCAGGCGCTATTCGCCAGATTCCCATTGCCGCAGGCTACGCAACCGCCATTCTGAATGGCGCGACCGTGAAACTGAGTGGTGGTTTTCTAGTCGCTGACACCAGCACCAACGCTGCCACTCCCTGTGGCGTTTTGGTTGGTTGCCAGTACATCAACTCCAACGGTCAGACCGTGCAGGGCCAGTACTATCCGGCCAGCCTGTCTACCGCTGCCAACCCGGCTTATGCCTACGTTGTTGATGATCCGAACGCGATCTTCAAGGTTGCCGTTGTGTCTTCTGGCACCACGATGACCTATACGGCTCGCACTGTTGTCGGTCAAAACGTGCCCATGGCGCAAAACGGCGGTTCGACTACCACTGGTAACTCGACCATCGGCGTTGTCGCTTCTGGCGCTGGCACGACCGCAACCATCCCTCTGCGTGTAATTGATGTTGTTCCTGACACCTCTGTTGTCGTTAGCGGTACCACGTACTACTACGAACTGCTGGTGAAGATCAACACGCACCAGTACAACAACACCACTGGCGTGGCTTGATAAGGAGCTAAATCATGGCTATTTCACGCGCACAACTACTTAAAGAACTGCTCCCCGGCTTGAACGCCCTGTTCGGCCTGGAGTACGCCCGTTATGGCGAGGAACATAAAGAGATTTATGAGACCGAAACCTCCGAGCGTTCGTTCGAAGAAGAAACCAAGCTGTCTGGCTTCTCCGCCGCCCCGGTGAAGAACGAAGGCTCCGCCATTGCTTATGACAATGCGCAGGAAGCCTGGACGGCTCGCTACACCCACGAGACCATCGCTATGGGTTTCTCGATCACTGAAGAAGCGATCGAAGATAACCTGTACGACAGTCTGTCCAGCCGCTACACGAAGGCGCTGGCTCGTGCGATGGCGTACACCAAGCAGGTCAAGGCCGCTAACGTGCTGAACAACGCGTTCAACACTGGCGTTACCTACGGCGACGGCGTTTCCCTGTGTAACACCGCTCACCCGCTGATCTCTGGTGGCACCAACAGCAACCGCCCCACCACTGGCGCTGACCTGAATGAAACGTCGTTGGAAAACGCCGTGATTCAGATCGCCGCTTGGACGGATGAACGCGGTCTGCTGATTGCAGCCAAGCCCAAGAAGCTGGTCGTTCCGCCGGCACTGATGTTCGTGGCTACCCGCCTGCTCGAGACCGAGCTGCGCGTTGGTACGACCGACAACGACATCAACGCCCTGAAGAACAACGGTTCCATCCCCGATGGCTACTGTGTCAACCACTTCTTGACCGACACGAACGCCTGGTTCCTGACCACGGACGTGCCCAACGGCTTGAAGCACTTCGTGCGTACCCCGCTGTCTAATTCAATGGATGGTGACTTTGATACAGGGAACGTTCGCTACAAAGCTCGTGAGCGTTACTCTTTTGGTGTGTCTGATCCCCTTGGGATTTTTGGCTCACCCGGATCGTCTTGATCTGACGCCAAGCAAAATCAAGCAAAAGCTAGATTTGGAAGGGCCCTGCGGGGCCCTTTTTATTTTCTTGTTGACAATCCTGGTGATGGTGTTACATTACTCGTATCGTAACCAGGAGTGGAAATGGACTATCCAAAATCACGTAAAGAGGCTAAAGAGGCTGGCTTTGCTTATTACTTTACTGGGGAGCCTTGTGTTCGGGGTCATGTAGCAATCAGGAAAACCAAAGGTTCTTGTGTTGAATGCATGAAAGAAGATTGGGCAATAGATAACGAAAAACGCAAATCAAAGCCAAAGACTGATGCCGCCAAAGCTGCTGGGCGTAGGTATTACGAAAAGAATAGAGAAGCTGTTATAGCCAGAGCTGCTGCCAGACCGGCTGAAGAAAGACGTAGAAATCGATCTGAATATAAAAATAAAAACATAGATATTGTTAGGGCGGACACAAGTGTACGGAAGAGACGGCATAGAGACGCTACGCCCAAATGGCTAACTCAGGAGGAAAGGTTGCAAATGAGGAACTTGTATATCCAAGCAAGAAAACTAACCAAGATTGCAGGCGTAAGGTATGTTGTTGATCATATTGTTCCTCTTAGATCTGAGGTTGTCTGTGGCCTACACGTTCCCTGGAACCTGCGAGTCATTACCCAAGAAGAAAACTTAAAGAAATCAAATAAGCTCATTGACACTGTACCCACCTCATGATACAAATAGGCACTCCGGGCTTTCCGGTGTGTCAAACGGTCCCGGCCGACGTCATGCAGATTGGCACACTACAACGCATGAAAGGAACCCATCATGGGATTCGCAACTCACCTGGGCCCCTGGTTGCTGGGCACCGTCAAAGACACCACCGGCACGACTGCTGGCACCGTTCGCAATACTGGTGCAACTCTTGTTACGCAACAAGTCACTCTGGTGGCCAGTTCCGCTGTAACCGTCATGATTCCCGCTGGCTCGATCATCCACGACGTTAAGTCTTACATGACGACTGGCGCTGCAGGAACTCCTGACGTTACCGTTGGTGGAACCACTATTGGTACGTTGTCTACCGCTGCCGGTTTGAACAACTTGGTTGTTACCGCTGCTAACGTTGGCACGATGTCTAACGTTGGCGCTACGGATGCCATCCTGAGCTTTACTGCAACTGCCGCCTCTGCTGGTGTGTTGAGCGTGGCTTACACTGTCCGTGGATCTGACGGCGTTGGTTATCCTGTTGGCAACCAGAACTAATTAACCTTGGGGGCTACGGCCCCCGTTTAACAGGAGATTAGTTATGGCAATGCAAACTGATGTCAAAGGCGTTAGTTGTCCTGCAGGCACTGACACTACTGCGTACAACGGGCGTACTCGTCTGAAGGGCCTGTATTACAGCGCCTCTGCTGCAAGCTCTGTTGCTGTTAAAGACGGCGCAACAACCCTCTTTACGTTTACGATCGCCGCTGCTGATGCCAGCTACATCATTCTTCCTGGAGAAGGTGCTGTGGTTCAAAACAGCTTGGTGATTACTGTTGGCGCAAGCTGTACTGCGGTAGCTTTCTATGGTTGAAGAAAAGCGTCCTGTTGACCTAAACGGTCGTAAATTGATGATTGCCATCCCGGCTTATGACGGGCGGTTGAACATCAAGACGGCTATTGCTTTGACGCAATTAGCATCACAGACCGCCAAGTTTGGCGTGACGCTTTATATCAGCCATATCTCTGGCTGTTCTCTGATCACCAAGGCCCGCAATGCTTTGGTGGCAGACTTCCTAGAAACAGATGCAGACACGCTGTTGTTCGTTGACTCTGACGTCATCATTACTGCTGATGCTGTTTTGCGCCTGTTGGCTGTGAGCCAGGGCAAGGACATTACCGCTGGTGTGTATCCACGCCGTGGGGCAGATCGTTGCTTCTTCATGGACATCCATGTGGACGACGACACCAACCAGCTTGTGTTTGACAACAACGGCATGTTGCAGATCCGACGTATTGGCACCGGGTTCATGATGATCCAGCGGCACGTCCTGGAGACGATGTCGAAGAACCATCCTGAGTGGCGCTACGTTAATGACGTCAAGAACCGTGATGAACACGCCATCTTTGACTTTGGCGTGTACAACGGCAAGTACTACGGCGAGGACTATTTGTTCTGCGACCGTGCTACGGCCGAGGGCTTCACTGTGTTTCTGGATCCAACTATCAGCTTGCCGCACGTAGGTACTGAAGAGTTTGAGCGCAATTTCGAGGAAGATGCCTTGAAGCCGCTTATTGCTGAGTACTGCACGCCCAAACTGAAAGTTGCAAATGGCTAAGTCACCAGCATGGCAGCGCAAGGAAGGCAAGAATCCCAAGGGCGGTTTGAACGCCAAGGGTCGCGCCTCTGCCAAAAAGCAGGGGATGAACTTGAAACCTCCCCAGCCGGAAGGCGGCAAACGCCGAGACTCTTTCTGCGCCCGCATGGAAGGGATGAAGAAGAAGTTAACCTCCGAGAAGACGGCCAAAGACCCGGATTCAAGGATCAATAAAAGCCTGCGGGCTTGGAAATGTTGAGGACCAATATGCCTAATCCTAAGTACCTAGAGAATTTGAAGCGCTACGGCCCCAAGGCTAAGGACCGTGCTGCTGATCTGGAAGAGATGGCGGCATTGGCCAATGCACGTCCTTCCCGCGAGAACATGCAGGAGTCCAACTTCCGAGCCATTGCTGGCCAGCCTGCAGCTCGTAAAGAATCGGCTCGCCTGGCTCAAGAGGTAAGCGAGCTGGGTGACCAGTACAAGCGTGAAGCTCGTGGCGTTGAGGCTCCTGATGACGATGGCATCATTAACAAGATCAAGTCTGCTGCCGGCATGAAAAAAGGCGGTAAGGTTGGATCTGCTTCCAAGCGTGCTGACGGTATTGCCCAGCGTGGAAAGACCAAAGGCCGGATGATCTGATCATGGAAATGATGTTGTGGAACGCCTTGCTGACTACATTGCTCGGGTTACTAGGTTGGAATCTGAAGGAAAAGTCGGAGGAAATCTCCCGGCTACAGATTCTCCTGAACCGGACAAGGGAAGAGGTAGCCAAGGAATATGTGACGAAGGTGGATGTTCACCACGACATCAATCGGGTTCTGGACCGGATCGACCGCCTGGAAACCAAAATTGATGCGTTTATCAGGGAGCAAAAAAGTGCCCTCGGTTAGCAAGAAACAACATAACTTCATGGAAGCCGTGGCCCATAGCCCGGCATTTGCGAAGAAAGCAGGCGTCCCACAGTCTGTGGGGCAAGAGTTCAGCAAGGCGGACAAAGGCCGCAAATTCTCAAAAGGTGGTGAAACTATGGCTACTCAGAAAAAAACCCCGACGACCCCCATGGGCAAAGTTAAGACGGCTGCTCCCAGCCGCGATGGCGTTGCTACCAAGGGCAAGACCCAGGGCAAAGTCATCAAGATGGCTGGCTCTGCCAAAGGCATGAAGCGCGGCGGCAAGTGCTAAGGAGCTGACCATGTACGACGAAGAACTGGAAAAGAAAAAGACCAAGGGTGATTCCGTTTGGACGGAAGGCTCTGGTGTTCCCGTCCCGCAGGAACCTGACATGGGTTCTTCTCGCCCTAGAAAGCCTGTGAAGAAGGCTGGCGGTGGATCTATCTCTTCCGCTTCTCGTCGTGCAGATGGTATTGCCGAGCGTGGCAAGACACGTGGCACGATGGTGATGTGCGGCGGCGGTTACGCCAAGGGGAAATAACATGATGGCCAGTCGCGGCATGGGGGATATCGCCCCCTCTAAGATGCCCAGCGGAAAGCGTAAAGCTCGCCGGGATGACACTGACTTCACCCAGTATGCCAAGGGTGGTGAGGTCTGGAGCAAGCCGCGTCCTGAAAGCCTGGGCGCTCCCAAGAAGCTGAGCTCTGCCAAGAAGGCAAAAGCTAAAGCTGCTGCCAAGGCTGCTGGCCGTCCTTATCCCAACATGGTCGATAACATCCGGGCTGCAATGAAATGAGCTACACGACTGGCACCACCGCATTTAACCTTGAGTTCACGGAATTAGCCGAGGAAGCATGGGAGCGTGCCGGTCGTGAGATGCGGACTGGTTACGACCTGCGTACAGCTCGCCGGTCCATGAACCTGATGACCATTGAATGGGCTAACCGTGGCCTGAACATGTGGACCATCGAAGAAGGCTCTATTACGTTGGTTCCAGGTCTGAGCACGTATCCGTTGCCGCTGGACACGATTGACTTGTTGGACCAGGTTATTCGTACGGGGGCCAACGTTTCCTCCACCCAGGCTGACTTGACGATCTCCCGTATTAGCGTTTCTACCTATGCGACGATCCCTAACAAATTGACCCAGGCCCGCCCCATCCAGGTCTGGATCCAGCGTCTGTCTGGCGAAACCAATCCCACCGACCTGCTACTGGATGGTGCTCTAAACGCTACCGCAACCACCATTCCTCTAAGCTCTACGGTGGGTCTTGCGGGCGCTGGCTACATCAAGCTGGATTCAGAGATCATTTATTACGGTTACATCGACGGCAACTCTCTGGGTGGATGCTTCCGGGCCCAGAACAACACTACTGCTGCCAGCCACATTACTGGCACGGCTGTGTTTGTGCCCCAGTTGCCGGCTGTAACAGTTTGGCCAACCCCTGATAGCTCCACAACTTATCAGTTTGTTTACTGGCGCATGCGTCGTATCCAAGACGCTGGATCAGGTATTCAGACGGGGGACATGAACTTTCGTTTCCTGCCGGCCGTAGCAGCTGGGTTGGCCTACTACATTGCCATGAAGGTGCCAGAGCTGATGCCCCGAGTAGACATGCTGAAGGCTGCTTATGACGAGCAGTTTGCCCTGGCCGCAGGTGAAGATCATGAGAAGGCACCGCTACGGTTTGTGCCTCGCCAGCAGTTCATTGGCGGGAGTACCCCGTAATGGGCCAAAGGTTCTCATCCGGCAAATTTGCGATCTCGCAGTGCGATCGCTGTGGCTTTCGTTTCAAGCTCAAGCAGCTCAAGTTTGAGGTCATCAAGACCAAGCTGTACCAGTTGAAGGTTTGCCCGGAGTGCTGGGATCCTGACCAGCCGCAGTTGCAGTTGGGCATGTACCCGGTTGATGATCCGCAGGCCGTGCGTCAGCCAAGACCGGACACGACGTACTACACCGCTGGATTGGATGCGAATGGCTTCCCTTCTGGTGGTTCCCGGGATATCCAGTGGGGCTGGGCTCCGGTTGGCGGATCTAGTTTTTTTGATGTTGGTCTCACCCCAAACTACTTGGTTGGGACGACAAGTGTTGGTACAGTATCGGTATCTTAAAGGAGCCAGAAATGGACAAAAAAGACTTAGCGCAAGACAAGAAGATGGTGGCATCTGCCGTGCATAAGCACGAAGCCAAGATGCATCCTGGCAAGCCCATGACCAAGCTGGCCAAGGGTGGTGTCACTTCTGCGAACATGAAGAAGTACGGACGCAACCTGGCCCGTGCCATGAACCAGAAATCCAGCTCTCGCGGAGGCTAATATGGCCACATACAGCAAAAAAGTTATGGGTAAAGAAGTTGGCCAGGCCAGCGTCTATGCTGAGCCCCACACCATGAAGGGTAAGGCCGTGAAGATTGAAGAGAACCCTGGCAAGAGCCCCAATCGTAGCAAGCTGGACACGTACAACCTTTCGGTTGGCGCGGTTAGCAAAGCTGCAGGGGATCAGCCGGTCAAGACGGATGGCATCAAGATCCGTGGCACTGGTGCGGCTACCAAAGGTGTGATGGCACGAGGCCCGATGGCCTGAGGTTGATATGACTGAAGCTGGGGCTGTCTATCTTGTAACCAATACTGTTACTGGTGAGCAGTATGTAGGACAGACGCGCCAATCTATTTCTAAGCGTTGGCAGGGGCATGTGCGCATAGCGTCTTGTAAGACGGCTAAAAAATATAAGCTGCACGAGGCGATTGCCAAATACGGAACAAATGCGTTTTTAGTAGATTCGCTATATGTTGCGTTCGATCTGGCTCAGCTAAACGTTGCTGAGATTGCGTTGATTGCCGAGTTTCAGCCAACGTACAATAGCTCTCTTGGAGGCGCAGGGCTACGGCCCAGGTCCTATTCAGATGAGGCAAAGAAAAAGAGGTCCGACGCAGCCAAAAAGCGCTGGTCAGATCCTGAATGGCGCGCCAAAACAGTTGAGTCTATTAAGCAGGCTTACAACACGCCAAAAGGTATTTTGCATGGCAAGCGTCTAGGCGCTCTTGGAGGCGGCAGGCTTCGTTGGGCCGGGTATGTAAGGCCCCTCCCGGAGCTAAAAAATCGAGCAGAATCTGTGTCTAGGTCTTGGCAAGACCCAAATATTCGTCAGGCACGTATTGCATGCCAGAAGGCGACATTCTCTACGCCTGAAGCAAAGCTAAAGCGCTCTGAGGTATCAAAAGGGCGCACACAAAAACCCGAATCTATAGCACAATCGGCACGTGCCAAATGGCGGCCGGTGTTTTGTCCTGAATTGCAGATTTCTTTTTTGAGTCAAACCCACGCTGCCGATTATTTTGGCGTAGTCCGCTCGGCGGTAGCAAACGCGGTTAAGCAGAAAGGCAAGGTGTGCAGGCAGTACACTTTGATTAGGGTGGCTTAAATAAATTACCAAGAACTCGTAACTGCAGTTAATGACTATATAGAGAACTCGTTCCCGACAAGTAACATTGACACCTTCATCAAGCAGGCGGAGCAGCGCATCTACAACACGGTGCAGCTGGCGTCTTTGCGTAAGAACGTGACGGGTACAGCTACCGTAGGGAATAAGTATCTCCAGTGCCCCACGGACTTTCTGTCGGTGTATTCGATTGCCGTTATCTCTGATAGCGAGTATCTGTACCTGCTCAACAAGGACGTGAACTTCATCCGTGAAGCCTATCCAAGCACGGCAGCGGCGTACCGTGGCAAGCCCAAGCACTACGCGATCTTTGGCCCCCGGTCAGATAACGAGGATGAGCTGAGCTTTATCCTGGGCCCCACGCCTGATCTGTCTTACGAGGTTGAGTTGCATTACTTCTACCTGCCCGAGTCCATTGTGGACGCGGCGGATGGGCGCACGTGGCTGGGTGATAACTTTGACTCTGCGTTGTTGTATGGCACCTTGATGGAAGCCGCTACCTATACCAAGGCAGAGCAAGATATGGTTAAGCTGTACAGCGATCGGTATGTGCAGGCAATTGCTCTCTTGAAGAACCTTGGCGACGGGAAGCAGCGTATGGACGCATACAGAGACGGCCAAGTTAGGGTGCCGGTGTCATGAGCATTGTTCAAACCCAGACCACCAGCTTCAAGGCCGAGCTCTACGAGGGTGTTCACAACCTTCTCGTGGACGATATTTACATGGCACTGTACAACGCCAATGCAAACCTGAACGAAGATACAACCGTATATTCCTCTACCAACGAGGTGACTGGTACGGGTTATGTAGCTGGCGGGGTTCAGATGACGGGCATTACTATCCAGACGTCTGGGTATACGGTCTATGTCAACTTTGCCAACGTTGCGTTCAATGCTAGTGTGACGGCGCGGTGTGCGCTGATTTACAACGCATCCCAGGGCAACAAATCAATTGCCGTGCTGGACTTTGGGTCTGACAAGACATCCACCAACTTTACGGTCACGATGCCGCAGAACACGGCAACGTCGGCTTTAATACGTTCATCTAACTAAGGAGCGGTCCATGACCACCGAATTCTTGAAAGCCACAGACAAATTTGAAGGCGGCATGATCGCCAACACCGGCGCGGGCGAGACCGCCAAGGCTACGGGCCAGTACTTTATTGAGTGCTTTGACAAAGACGGCAACCTGAAATGGCGTGACGAGACCCACAACCTGGTCGTAAACGTCGGCCTACAGTACATGGCTGGTGTGGCTCTAACCTCGACCACCCAGATCACGGCCTGGTATATTGGTCTGTACGGTGCTGGCGCATCTAACACCCCTGCGGCTACTGACACCCTGGCTCTCCACGGTGGCTGGACTGAGATCACCCCTTACTCTGGCAACCGCCCTGCGGCTACGTTTGCTGCGGCTACTAACGCTAACCCGTCTGTGGTGACCAACTCGGCTTCTAAGGCTAGCTTTAGTATCAACGCTACGGCAACGGTGGGCGGGGCTTTCCTGGCTTCGGCAGCTTCTGGTACGAGTGGCACGCTGTTCTCGGCTGCTGACTTCCAGTCTCCTGGTGACCGCTCTGTGGTATCGGGTGATGTTTTGACAGTCAGCTATACATTCTCTCTTAGCGCTTAATTTAATGACGACGTACTCACGAGATGAATAATGGCAGAAGGCGGCTGGGGGTCCGGTACATGGGGTCAAGCTGGCTGGGGTGATTCGGTTTATGACCGTGACCTGGCTGAGACTGCCACGGGCGCTGACAGCATATCTGCCAACCAGACGCACTCTTCTTCCATCTCTGAGACCGCCACGGGGGCTGATACTGTATCGGCCCTGGCTACGTTTGAATCTAGCATTGCTGAGACGGCGAGTGGGTCTGACTCCATAAATGGTAACGTAGACTTCCAGGTCGCTGTAGATGAAACGGCAAGCGGGTCTGACAGCATTGAGGCAAGCCAAGACTTTGGGGTGGCGGTAGCAGAGACCGCCAGCGGGTCAGACTCAATAGAGGCCACGCCTACCTACTCCACGGTTATCTCTGAGACTGCCACGGGTGCGGACAGCGTAGAGGCCCAGGCGGCGTTTGATTCGGCTATTAGCGAGACAGCTACTGGGGCGGACTCGATTGACTCTAATGTCTCGGTGTTTGCCTCTGTGGCGGAGACGGCTTCTGGGTCTGACGAGATCTCGGCAAATGCCAATTTTGGGACGTCGGTAAGTGAAACTGCGTCTGGATCGGATACTGATGCGTCAAATCCAGATTTCCAGGGTGTAACAAGTGACAATGCCACGGGCGCGGATACCATATCTGCCACGCCAACATACCCCGGCGAGGTGTCTGAAACGGCCACGGCGGCTGACCAGACGGCTTCTCAGTTTGAGTTTTTTGGCGATATTCTTGAGACCGCCACGGCCACGGATGAGGTATCTGCCAGTGTGAATTTCCAGAGCTTGGTGAGCGAGACAGCCACGGGCACGGATTCTGATGTTGGGTTCTTGACCATGATGGCCGAGGTGCTGGAGACGGCTACGGCGGCAGCTCAGTTTGTGGCGGCTATGAACTACATGGCTGCTATATCCGAGGCAGCGACGGCGGCAGACTTTATCTACGCCGAGTATCTTTGGAACCCGATCGACGACACCCAGACGGCCAACTGGGGGAATATCAACAATGAACAGACGCCTGGCTGGACCCAGGTTACGGATACGCAGTCGCCTGGGTGGACGGCTGTGGGGACAACTCAAACGCCGGGGTGGGCTAATGTGGATGACACGCAGGCTCCTAACTGGCAAAATATCAACACGAACTCGTAGGAGTCTTTATGACGACAGCAGCAACATCTCTCTTGGGCCTAGCCCTTCCGGTCACTGGTGAACTTTCCGGCACCTGGGGCGACACTGTAAACAACAGTATTACCTCTCTCCTGGATAGTGCGGTTGCCGGTACGACCACGCTCAGCACGGACGCTGACGTTACGCTGACTACCACGACCCTTGCGGCAAACCAGGCTCGTCAGGCTATCCTGCTGTGCTCAGGCGCACGCACGGCGATAAGGACCATCACGGCCCCGGCCCAGTCCAAGATCTACACGGTCATTAACTCAACGACTGGTGGGTATGCGGTCAAGATTGTGGGGGTTGGTCCTACGACGGGTGTGACGATAGGTTCTGGTCAGTCTGCACAAGTTGCATGGAACGGATCTGATTTTGTTCAGGTTGGCGCATCTGCTGGCGGGTCTAACACACAGGTTCAATACAACAACAGTGGTGCGCTAGCAGGCTCTGCTAACTTGACATTTAACGGTACGACGCTCACTGCCAATGCTCTGACGGTCACAAATGCCACTACGCTTTCAGCGGGCACAGCCAACGGAGTAGCGTACCTCAACGGCTCCAAGGTAGTCACCACTGGTTCTGCGCTGACGTTTAATGGGACTAACCTTGGTTTGTCGAGCAGTGCAGTAGCAACTGCGATAAAGATCGATGGGTCTGGGCGTTACAAACAGTTTGAAACTTATCAATCTGGTAGCCGTGAGTTTTATTTTGGATACGACAGCACCAGCCTGATTGGTCTGATTTATCAAGACAACAACCGACCAATCGCTTTTGGTATTTCAGGCTCCGAAGGCATGCGCCTAACCAGCACAGGGCTGGGTATTGGGACGAGTTCTCCTGCTTATAAGCTGGATGTATCTGCTTCTGTTGCTCGGATTAAGAGTACTTCTGCTTATTCTGGTTTGGGCCTTTGGAGCGATGATTCAAACGCATCAACAAGAAACTGGCTGGTTGCTTCTTCGTATAACAACTATGGTGATTTGTGTTTTGTTCAAAGCACGACACAAGGCGGCAATCCTGTTGGCGGAACTGTACGGGCCATTATCGACTCCTCCGGTAACCTCGGATTGGGGGTTACGCCGAGTGCTTGGAACTCAACAAGCAAAGCCTTTCAAGTCAGCACTTTTGTTTCGGTATCTCAGCAAGCAAGCGGAGCCGCAAACTTTGGGTTCAATTTCTACGAAGACGCGGCAAATACTTTCAAGTACAGCACAACTGATGAGGCTTGCCGTTTTTCCGCACTGACAACGGGTGGGTTTGGCTGGTTCACAGCAGCCTCCGGCACAGCAGGTAACGCCATAACGTTCACCCAAGCAATGACGCTGGATGCGAGTGGCAACTTGGGGTTGGGTATAACTTCTCCCACGGTTAATTTGCACGTTTACAACGCAAGTTCAGCAGAAACAAGGATTGCTTCGGCAAACATTGGATTGCAGCTGTACTCCTCTGAAGGCGCAGGAACTTCAGTTATCGGTACGTACACTAACCATGCGTTAGTTTTTAGGACAAACGTCACAGAACGCGCCCGTATCGACTCCAGCGGTAACTTGCTTATTGGCACAACATCCTCTGACGGTTCTCGACTGCGTGTATATGGCTCTTACCAGACCCTTGGAGATGGCTCATATGAAGGCTTGATCGGAAAAGCAAGCAGCTTGGTTTCTGGTGGCGGCACGGGAGAATTTGCCATTCGCTCTTCTTCTAGTTTGTTGTTTGCTACTAATGGCAACACAGAACGTGCCCGTATCGACTCCAGCGGTAACTTCATGATTGCGACTACAACTGCTGGTGCAGGAATTGGTTGGTCGCCTAAATTAACCGTAGATGCATCTGGGACGTTTGGCCCGTTATTTAAGACAAACAGCGCAGGTTTTGAGGCTCTTGATCTTTGGAATTCCGCAACGAGTGGAACAAGATATCAGGTTTATTTTAGAGATGGCACTGGTGGTGCGCGAGGATCGATTACAACGGACGGGGCCAATACCGCCTTTAATACCTCATCTGATTACCGACTCAAGGACAACCCGCAACCTCTTACCGGCAGTGGTGCATTCATTGACGCACTCAAGCCTAAAACCTGGGTTTGGAAGGAAACGGGTGCTCAGGGCGTTGGTTTTATTGCACATGAAGTACAAGAAGTCAGCCCAGGCAGTGTGGTGGGCGAAAAGGATGGTGAAAAGATGCAGCAGATGGAGTACGGCTCCGCTGAATTCATTGCCAACATTATTGCTGAACTGCAATCTCTCCGCGCTCGTGTGGCGCAACTTGAAACTAAATAACCCCTGAAAGGAATCACCATGACCGACACCCTAACCTCCATCACCATGACCTGGGACGTGACCGCTATGGACTGCTACCCGCAGGCTGACGGCGAAACTGACGTTGTATTCGTGGTGCATTGGACCTGCTCTGGCCAGCAAGTAAGCGGCGGCAACACTTACACCGGCTCGGTGTACTCCACATGCTCCATCCCCGCCCCAACAGGCGGCTCGTTCACCCCCTACGCTAATCTGACCGAGCAACAGGTGCTGGGCTGGATCTGGGCCAACGGCGTGGACAAGACTGCAACGGAAGCCGCTGTGGCTCAACAAATTGCAAACCAGATCAACCCGCCGGTGGTGACTCCCCCGCTGCCTTGGGCGGCATAATAAATAAGGGGTTTCGCCGCTGCCCCATCTCAGCGGTTGCATTTGGAGATATCCATGGAAGATAAGAAGATTGAGTTGAGCCTGAGCCTGGTGAACGCCACTCTGCAGTATTTGGGTACGCGCCCGTACGGCGAGGTGTTCCAGCTGGTTCAAGCCATTCAGGAGCAGGCAATCCCCCAGGTGCCGATGCCTGAGACCAAGCCGGAAGAAGCCCCGGTTCAGTGAGGTTGAAATTGACCCGATAACCATTGGCGTTGCATTTGCCGGGGCCAAAGCGGCGGTAGCCACCATCAAGGAGGTTATCAAGCTCGGCAAGGACGCCAATGAGTTAACCAAGAGTATCGTCGGGTATTTTGACCAGAAGGCCATCATTGAGAAGGCCGAGGCGGTCAAGGAGCGAGAGAAGCGCGAGGCGCTGTGGGACAAGGCCAACGGGGTCAAGCCCAAGAAAACGGATGCAGAGCTAACGTCAGAAGCGATGGAGATTGTCCTGAAGCGACGGGAGCTAGAGAGGCAGGAGTACGAGCTGTACGAGATGTTGGTGTGGTCTGGCCAGGGGAAGATCTGGGATGACATGGTCAAGCTCAGAGAGAGCATGAAGCGGCAGATTGCCAAGGAAGAGGCTGAGGCGGTCAAGCAAAAGATCATTGATGCCGCCAAGGCCCAGGACCGCAAGGAGATGATCCAGGACATCCAGCTCTCAGTGGCGATCATTGCGGCGTTTAGTCTAGCGATGTACTGGCTGGTCCAGTGGGGGATTTCAAAAGGATTGTGGAGATGAGTGAGCAGGACAAGACGCTGGGAGTACTGGACAGGGTGCTGACCTACGTGGATAGCCCGTTCAAGCTAATTGCCTTGCTCATCATGTTTGTGTTTGGTTTCTGTGCCTGGTTTGTCTATGCTAACCATGACCTATTGGTCGGGGCTTACAAAGAGAGCCAGAAGCTACCGAGCATTAACGAGGCCAGGGTGGAGGATGCTGCGGCAGTGCTGATTAAGTACGGCGGTGCCCAGACTGTGTCTATATTCAAGGTAAACCCGTTGTTTGGGACTCGTGTTCTTTACCGGGCGTATACCAAGGATGGGCGGGATAAACGACTGGAGGGTATTGATGTTGGTCTCTTCACAACTAATCAGGCGAACAATGCGGACGTTGTCAAACTCATGGCAGGAGAAACGCCGTGTGGAGACTACCATAAGCCACAAAGCGAAATCGGCCTGTGGTACGTTGAAGTTGGTGTCACCTACGGTTGTCGTATCTCTGTACCACCCGACGCAACGCGTTTCATCGGACAGATCACCATCGGGTTCAAAGATCGACCTGAGAGCATAGAAGACGTGCAATCCCTTATGTCGATTGCTTCATCAATGTTAACCAAAAAGAGTTACTAAATGGGCGATATTCTTAGCGTGGTTGGGGGCGGCTTATTCGGCTCCCTGTTTGGTGGGTTCTTCCGGCTTGCCCCGGAGGTGATCAAGTTCCTGGACAAAAAGAACGAGCGCCAGCACGAGTTGGCCATGTTCGACAAGCAGTGCGACCTGGAGAAGGTCCGGGGCCAGCAGAAGCTGGCTGAGATTGCCGCGCAACGGGAGCTTGCCGTAGACACTGGGGTGATGGATGCCCTGAACTCTGCGATCCAGCAGCAGGCCGAGATGGTCAAAGCTGCCGGTGGTTGGGTTGCTTCCCTGTCCGCCTCGGTCCGTCCGGTGGTCACGTACTGGGTCATGCTGGTCTGGTCGCTGGCCCATGTCTGGCTGTGCTGGAATGCGTGGCTTCACAACGTGCCTGTGGCTGAGGTGTTCAAGATGATTATGTCGCCTGACTTCGTGGCGCTGGTCTCTGGCACGATCAACTACTGGTTCCTCGACCGCACCTTGGCTAAGCGTGGGCTATGAATCTGGACTTGGCTGCTAAGCTGTGTAAGCAGTTTGAGGGCTTTCGGTCCGCCCCCTACCTATGCCCGGCTGGGATTCCAACGATTGGCTATGGATCCACCTATTACGAGGACGGCCGCAAGGTTACCCTCCAGGATCCCCATATCGACGACGCCCGGGCGTCCGCCCTCCTCATGTATGAGCTGCAGCACACCTTCCTACCCGGGGTTCTACGTAACTGCCCTGGCCTGCTGACGGATGAAAAGCGCTGTAATGCCATCGTAGATTTTTGCTATAACCTGGGCGTTGGACGCTTGCAGACAAGCACATTAAAGAGGAAAATCAACGCCCAAGACTGGGACGGAGCCAAGGAACAATTGATGCTCTGGACCAGAGGTGGCGGGCGCGTTCTCCCCGGCCTTGTTAAACGGCGTACAGCAGAGTGCGCGTTACTCGGGGGTTGACATGAATTTTTCTAACCGCTTGCGTTCCCAGTATGCCTTTCTGGCTGCGGACAGCTTGGCCCGGTACTCTGAACCTGGTGTATCCCATAGCGCACGTCTAGCCAAATACTCTGGAGATGTTAAGGTTTCTGTGAGTCTGGCTTTTCGCTGCGCCAGCGCTACTGGGTCTGACATTTTTTCACGTCTTTTTTCTTGTGCGCTACGGATGCCTTCAACGCGCCGTTTTTTGATCTCCGGGTCAGAATTCAAGATCTTGTGGTATTCCCTTATTGGATTTGCCGGGTTTAGTAAGTCCTCGCGCTTTTTCTTCAAAACTTCTTGCCTTGGGCTTAAAACTCCCTCTCCCCCGTCGGTAAAGTTGGCTAGGGTTCCACCGTCAGAAATTCTTTTGAAGTGCGCGATAAGAGATCGCTCCATTGCACATGCATCTTCCCAAGACAGTTTGAAGAATCTGTGGACGCGAACATTTTCTGCGCCGTACTTTGCAATTAAGCGCATGCAGTGGGAGTTTCGATCTTTGTGCTTGGCCCGAGCCGGATTCCATCGGCTTGATGTCTTGCCTATGCCTACATAAAATGGCACCCAATCTGGACTGAACCAAATGTACACATACGCAGTCTTATCTGTTGACGCCATGAAGCGAGTATAGCATGCTAAAAAAAATCATGTTTAGGCCGGGCGTGAACAAAGAAAACACCAGATACGCTTCTGAGGCCCTGGGTTCGGTCAATGCTGGCACCGAAGTAGTTGGTGGTTGGTACGACTCTGAGAAGGTTCGCTTCCGTGCTGGCACCCCTGAGAAGCTCGGCGGTTGGGTTCAGATCTCTGCCAATTACTTTAAGGGCGTGTGCCGGTCTCTATGGAACTGGGTAACTCTTACCTCGCTTAACCTGATTGGCGTTGGTACAAACCTAAAGTTCTACATATCCAACGGCGGTGCGTACTACGACATTACGCCTATTAGGGCTACTACAACCCTGACAAACCCGTTTGGGACTATCCTAAACTCTTCTACGGTTCTGGTGACTGATGCGGCCGGTGGGTTTGCTGACGGCGCGTATGTAACGTTTAACGGCTCTTCTGCCATAGGTGGCCTGACGTTGCTTGGGGAATACAAGATCTCCTTGCAGTCTGCCACTACCTACAACATAACTGCAGAATCCACGGTAAGCCTGGTCCTCTCGACAGGCGTATTTACGGCCCAGTTTCAGCTGGCCAACAACGTTGAAGTGGTGTTATCCACCACGGGCGCTTTGCCTACAGGTTTTGTGGCAGGCACGACCTATTATGTTGTTAATACTTCAGGGTACACATTCCAGCTTGCCGCCACTTCTGGGGGCACGGCGATCGTTCCGACCGGCACACAGTCTGGAATCCATACGGCCACTGCCAAAGCCACGTCTACCACGGCTAGCGGGGGAGGCACGGTGTACGCTATGTACCAAATCAATACCGGCCCTGAGTACACGGTGGCCTTGACGGGATGGGGTGCAGGCGGTTGGGGCTTAGGAGCCTGGGGCGTTGGAGCTACTGGTACAGATGCGTTGCGCCTGTGGAGCCAGTCTAACTTTGGTGAAGATCTAGTATTTGGTCCCCGTGGTGGGGCTATGTACTACTGGAATGCCACTTACAACGTGAATGGCGCTCCTGTCACCATCACCATAGCCACCCCTGGCGTGCTGACGGCCAGTGTGAACTTTGCCAACGGGGACGCCATCATGCTGACCACGACCGGGGCGTTGCCGACTGGTCTGACTCCTGGCACGGTGTATTACGTTGTCAATGCGTCTAGTGGTACATGTAACCTTGCGGCTACAGCTGGTGGTACGCCAATCACTACTTCTGGCTCTCAGTCTGGCACGCATACTATTGCGGCCCGGGGGATCCCGGTCACCTCTCTGTCTGGCGCGTCTGGTGTTCCAACAATTCAGAATTTGATCTTTGTGTCTGACATCAGCCGGTTTGTGTTTGCCTTTGGCTGTAATGACTACGGGGCTACCGCCCAAGACCCCATGTTGATCCGCTGGTCGGACCAAGAATCTGTGGTGGAGTGGACTCCTGCCGCTACCAACCAGGCTGGCAGTTTGCGCCTATCCCATGGCTCAGAGATTGTGACGTGTTTGCAGACCCGCCAGGAGATTGTGGTGTTCACGGACTCTTCGGTGTATTCACTGCAGTACTTGGGCGCTCCGACTGTCTGGGGTAGCCAGATCCTGGGAGACAACATTTCCATCATGGGCCAGAACGCTACGTCTGTTGCATCTGGCGTGGTGTACTGGATGGGTGTGGACAAGTTCTATAAATACGACGGCCGGGTATCTACCCTGCGTTGCGACCTGCGTCAGTATATCTATAGCAATATCAACCTGGCTCAGGCTCAGCAGGTGTATAGCGGGACTAACGAGGGCTTTAACGAGGTCTGGTGGTTCTACTGCTCGGCGAACTCACTCCAGATCGATAAGTACGTGGTTTACAACTATCTTGAGGATATTTGGTACTACGGCAGCATGGCTCGCACGGCGTGGCTAGACTCTGGTTCCTTGGACTATCCGCTGGCTGCTCCGTACATCAATTCAACGTCTAACAATCTGGTGTACCACGAGAACGGTAATGACGACAACACAACTGGGGTGCCTGCGGCCATTGACTCGTATATCTCGTCTTCAGAATTTGACATCAGCGACGGCCATAACTTTGGCTTTATCTGGCGTATCCTGCCTGACTTGACGTTTAGAAGTTCTACTGGGGAGACGACTCCTCAGGTCACTATGACCTTGATCCCGTTGCAGAACTCTGGGTCGGGATATACCAATCCAGCCTCTGTTGGTGGTTCAGACAACGCTACGATCAGCCGTATTGCATCGGCCCCGGTTGAGGAGTTCACTGGCCAGGTTTATGTGCGTGTGCGCGGGCGTCAGCTGGTGTTTAAGGTTCAGGGTAACCAGTTGGGATTGCAGTGGCAGCTTGGAGCGCCTCGTATTGACATCCGGCCTGATGGTCGTAGAGGCAACTCATGACGTTGATTGTCACATCAGATGCTGAACTGCTACGGGTTACTCCCCCGAACTTGCCTCTTGCCCCGGGACAATACAGCTCCCAATACCAAGAGCAGTTCAACAATGTTCTGCGTCTTTACTTCAACCAGCTCAATAAGATCGTAGGACAGCTTATGGCCTCCAATACAGAAGTACCAATCTCATTCCCGCCCACAGCCCTGGATGCGTTTGGTCGCCAGCGGGTGAGCCAGCCCTATACCCTGTTTGATAGCCAGAACCGTTACGCTGCTGATAACCAGTTTGACTCTTCGACGACAGGCACAGGGTCCACCACGTTCAATACAAACCAGGCCAGCGTCAGCATGAGCGTGACGGCCGGGGGCGTGGGTTCTGTGGTTCGTCAAACCTATCGCAGTTTCCCATATCAGCCCGGTAAAGGGCTGTTGGTGCTTGCTACCTTTGTGATGGATGCGAGTAACAGCGTCAACCTGACCCAGCGCGTGGGCTACTTCAACACTGACAACGGCGTGTTCTTCCAGAAAGTAGATGGGGTCAATAGCTTTGTCTTGCGTTCTAACACCTCAGGAACTCCCAGCGATGCCCGGACAGTCAACCAGGCTGATTGGAACGGCGACCCCTTAGATGGGACGGGCACCAGTGGGTATACCTTAGACCTAACAAAACCGCAGATTCTGTGGATGGACTTTGAATGGCTGGGCGTGGGATCGGTCCGCTGTGGGTTCATCATCAACGGTGAGTACATTGTTTGCCACACGTTTAACACTGCAAACGTTTATGGCACCACGGTCTACATGACCACGGCCATCCTGCCTGTAAGGTATGAGATTACAACCACAACCTCGGCGGTCGCCGCGACCTTGACCCAGATCTGTTGCTCTGTTGTATCTGAGGGTGGGTTTGAGCAGACATCAATTGACCATGTGGCGCGTCGCACCACAATCTTTACGACCATTAACACGGCGGCTACGTTTTATCCTATTGTCTCCATTCGACTAGCTTCTGGCCGTACCGGGGCGGTAGTTTTACCAAACCGGGTACAGTTTCTCCCCACGACTAGCCAGAACTACGAAGTGGCTTTGTTGAAGAACCCGACTTTGACGGGAGCGACCTGGGCGGCTACAGTTCCATCTGACAGCAACGTGGAATACGATGTTGCAGCCACAGCCATCAGCTCGATTGGGACCATTGCTCAGACGGACTATGTCACTTCATCAGGTAGTGCGGGTGTTAGCCAAACAAGCGCGCCGACCGGGTACAACTGGGACTTGCAGCTGGGGGTGTCCTTGGCTGGAGTGAGCGATATCTACACGCTTGCTGTACGCACGGTGTCTGGCGCAACAACAGGAGATGGATTGGGGTCCATCTCTTTCTACGATCTGACGCAGTAAGGATTCAACATGGCAGAGATGAGCATCAAAGAGATTCTCAGTAACGACCTGAAGAATAATTATCCAGATGGCCAGTTTACTTTGGAGCAATATGCGGCTGGCTTAGAGGATGCAATACAAAACGGGATGAAGATTATTCGTTCCGGCGATGCCTTGTTGATCTATAAAGATATTTCCAAAGGCGTGGCTGAGGCTCACGTTATTAACGGAGGCGTCTCGATCATCAAGGGAATTAACTACCTATTTAAGGCGTTGATGCAGCTTCGCGAGGACGGATACAAGGAAGTGCAGATTCCTTACGACAAAAAAGAGTTTGCCGGTATTCTTAGTAAGCTCCCCATATTCCAGGTAACAACTGAGAAGCTAGATGGTGGGCAAGGAAGAACCTATCTGACCAAAGTGAGGTTGGCATGAGCGCTGCAGTAAATGTTGTAAAAAAGGGATTTGAGGTAGTACGCGAGGTTACTGGCGGCACTTATGACGCAATTGGAAAAGTTGCTCAGAAAGTCGGTAATACCGTAGAGTCTATTCTTGAGAATCCTAAACAACTTGCTGCCGTTGCCATTAGCATGGCATTCCCGGCCGCTGCTCCGTCTATTGGTAATTGGATTCTTGGCGCTGAGCTAGCCGCTGCATATCCGGCCGCTGCAGCCGCTGTGGGTAATATGTGTCTCAACACAGCCATGAACGGTGGCGATGTTGGACAAGCTGTTAAGACCACGGCTCTGCAGTACGTTGGTAATGTGGGCTCTCAAAAGCTGACCGAGATTGTTAAGAACGCCGATCTTGTCCCTGATGCCTTTGCCAAGAACGTAGGAACTACGACGACCTATGCAGCTATCCAAGCCGCTCAAGGTAAGGATCCGACGGTTGCTTTGCTAACTGGCGGTGCTAACGCTTGCGCCCAAGTTATTGCTCAGGAGATCCCTGGGTTTACAGAACTTCCGAAGACCACTCAAGAGCAGATTACCCGTGCTACTGCAGCTGCGATCCAGGGTAACAGCACCGGCGTTCTGAATGCGGCCATTGACTTTGGAGTCAAGTTTGCCAAGGACGAGTACAACGCTTACAAAGAAGCTAACAATAACGGGTTTGGTTATGATGCCGCCGCTTGGAAAGACGCTAAGGCAATTGGAGTTACTGATCTAAAAGATTACCAATATGCAAAAGAGATCGGGGCAGATAACCCATACGATCTTCAGGTTGGCAAAGCAATTGGAGCCAAAGATAACTTTGATTTGCAGTTGGCTAAAGACATTGGTCTTAGCACTGCTGACGATTTTAATTATGCCAAGCAAATTGGTGTTAGTAACAAAGAAGATTTTGACTTAGCCAAAGATATTGGTGCTCAAAACGCACTTGATATTGACTTTGCAAAGCAGCTTGGTATTGATACGTCCCAGGACTTTGGTTATGCCAGAAACTTGGGCGTTAATAATGCTGAAGACTTTAATTTTGCCAAGCAAGTTGGAGCTCAGGACTTAACTGATTTGAATGTTGCCAAGCAATATGGCATTACAGACAAAGACACGTTAGATCAATATTCAGATTTCCTTGGGCGCGGTACTGAGATAGCATCGACCAACACAATCCAGGGTGCAAATGGCGATGAACTGACAATTGATAACGAGGGTAACGTTGTCAAGTACACCTATGGCACTGGTGAGAATCAGGTTGATTTGACCGAAGAGGTTGCTAAAGCAGCTCGTTCAGGTGGATACACTTTGCGCGGAGATGATGGAAGCACGATTACCATAAATCCCAATGGCACCGTTTCTGCTATGGAAGCACCGGAGGATCAATACCTCCCAAGCGGACAAAAGAAACCGTCGGTTTCTTATGCCAGTCTGATTAAACAAGCTGCTCAGAACCGGGCTATTACCCAAAAGAGTGAGCAAGGTGGTATTAACGAGGCAACAATTGCCGCCAGCGAGCGCATGAAGGCTAGCCCTCTTAACAAGACAGGCTACCAAGTTACTCAAGAAGATATTGCCGGCCTGATCCCCCTGCTTTTGGGAGACGGATCTGAACAGCAGGTTACAGAAGAAGGTGAAGACGGTCTTGCTAAGGTTGAAGTTGGCGGTCCTGAGGATTCTGACATTAACTACTTGGCCAACCTGGGTGAAAGACCAAGTTATCTGGGATCTTTGGAGAAGGGTCAGCCTACTGAGGGGGCCCAGGTTGAGCCTGGCAAAGATGCCGGTGCTGCATCTCGCGGGGCAGTATTCGGTCCTCCTGTTGGAGTTGGCGGGGGCGGTGCTGGGTTTGACAGGTACTACAGCAGCGGCCCAATGGGGCCGATTGGTGGCGGAGCTGGGGCTGGCCAATATGGGCTTCCCAGTGGTGGCGTTGACATAATCAAGACTTTGCAATCCGCCGGTCTACAAGATCAAAGCAATGCAGAGACCCAGCGATTGCTGAATGCTCAGGGCCCTGTGGCGATTGGTCGGATCCCACCTCCAGTTAAGCCCACTGGGTTGCCGGTTCCTGTGGCACCTGTTGCAGCTCCCGCAGCTCCGGCTCTTGCTGCTCAAGCCAATGCGCCTGTTGATCCTTTGAAGCAATTGCAGGAGTACGCAGGCTTGGCGGGTACGGCGGGAAGTGAAACTGTCAACTCGTTATTGAAGTACCTTTTGTCCACGGGCAGCAAGCCCAGAGGAACAGAGGCGTACAAAGACATGTTCGGAAATATCCGTACCCGATAAATGACCAATTGAATAAAATGCCCCTAAGGAGCTAAAAATGGCACTCGTAATGACTGGTGAGTTCGATCCCGAGACTGGGGAACCGTTATGGTCTTATGAAGAAGATCCCCCGATCACAACCACCTCTAATACTTCAACAAGCGATTATGTAACAGAGATCCCTAATACGACCAAGCCTGGCGAGATTGGGTATAACTGGAAGTACTATTCTGACGGCACAGCCATTTCTCCTGAAGGCAAGTACTTTTACCAAGGGCAGCCTGTCTATGACCCCAACAGGGCAACGCTCAACGATCTGGTTTCTCAGATCAGCAAAGGCAATCTGTCTGCTGCATCAGTTTCAAAATATATCTCGCAAAACCCTGCTCAGGCCGCTGGTCTGGTTAGTGGTCTGATGAATTTGAACGCCCAGCCCACGTACAACCGGGTTGGCTATCAAGGTTCTATCCCTCAGTTGACGGCCACTCGAGCTGCTGTGCCGTACCAGAACGATCCCAATCGCCGTCCTGGCAGTGCAGGCCGTCAGTACTTTACTGATGTGAAGTACACCGCTCCTGGTGAAGCTGCGGCCGCTCAACAGCAAGCTACCGAGCAGGCCAAGCAAATTGCCGCGCAACCTGTGAAGGCGGCTCATGGTGGCTTAATGGCTTTGGCCAAGGGTCGTTACCTGCAAGGATCTACTGATGGAATGTCGGATGAACTACCGGCTGAAATCGATGGAGAACAACCGGCCGCTTTGAGCCATGGGGAGTTTGTTGTGCCTGCTGACGTTGTATCTCACCTGGGTAACGGTAACTCTGATGCCGGTGCCAAGAAGCTCTATCAGATGATGGACAAGATCCGCATGGCTCGTACTGGTACTAAGAAGCAAGGCAAGCAGATTAACCCAGACAAGTACATGCCTGGGGGTGCTGTGGGCTATGCTTCTGGCGGTGGCATCAAAGGTTATGCCGCAGGTGATCTGGTTGATACTTCTACCAGGCCGGCTGGCACTTCCTACGAATCCAACCTGTCTACTTGGGCTGGTCCTTATGTGACCGGAATGCTGGGTAAGGGGCAGGCTCTGTCTGAGATGCCTTACCAGGCTTATCAGGGGCCACTGACTGCCGGCACTTCTGGCTTGCAGCAACAGGCTTTCCAGACCGCTGGTGGCCTTCAGGTTCCTGGCGCTGTGACCCAAGCAGCTCAGACCGCAGGCAACATTACTGGTCAGATGCAGGGCTTGGCTGGTGCAGCGTTTGGTGCTCCCCAAGCTCAGCAGTACATGAACCCGTACCTGCAGGCGTCGCTTGATCCTCAGATCGCAGAGGCTCGTCGTCAAGCTCAGATCACCAACATGGCCAATATGTCCAAGCTGACTCAAGCTGGGGCATATGGCGGTGGTCGTCAGGCAATTATGCAGTCTGAAGCCGATCGTAACTTGGCTACTAACCTGGCCAACATTACGGGCCAGGGTTACAACACCGCCTACCAACAAGCCATGGCTCAGTACAACGCTGACCAGGCTCGTAAGCTCCAGGCTTTGCAAGGTGCTTTGAGTGGCACCCAGGCTCAAGGTTCTCTGGGGGCTCAGGAAAGCCAGATCGGATTGCAGAACCTGGCTCAGCAGGCTGCTCTTGGCCAGACCCAGCGTGGCATCGAGTCCGAAGGCATCGCCGCAGACAAGGCTCAATTCGAAGAGGCCCGCGACTACCCGTACAAGATGGTTCAGTACCAGCAGTCGCTGCTCAGTGGCTTGCCGTTACAGACGCAGGCCCCGATCACGCCTCAGAGTTCTGGCCTTACAAACTTCTCGCAGGGCTATACGGCTTTGCAGAGTTTGTTGAATAATTTGGGTATCAAGGGCACGCCCTAAAAGTAAGGATCAATCATGATGCAACCCAGCGCAAATGGCATTGCCTCCCTCTTTCAAGGGAATCCTGCGGCCTTGCAGCAACGTGTTCAAAAAGAGGAACAAGCCAAGCCTGGTTTGCCTCCTGACCTGACAGAGCTGATGGCTCTTCAGATCCTGACCGAGAAGACGGACGCAGCCCAACGCCAGATGGCCATGAACCAGCTCCAACAGGCTGGTGGTGCCAACATGCCTACGGTTGCCCAGACCCTCCAGGAACGGGCTAAGCAGGCTTTGCAGGCGCGCATGATGCAGGCTCAGCAGCAGGCCCAACAACCGCCCCAACCACAGCCTATCCCGACGGCTCCCCCGGCAGACCAGCCTGAGGCTAGCCCTGAGATGATGCAACAGCTGGCTGCTTTGCAAGCCCAGGGTAAGGGTGGCTTGGATCAATTGCCATCGAATGTGGGTAATTATGCTGGTGGTGGAATCATTGCATTCCAAACAGGTGGTGATACTCCACGTCTAGATAAAGAAGATCCAGAAGAGCGTGATCGTCGAGAGCGTGAGATGGAAATCCAGCGGCTTATCGCAAGAGCAGAGGCTGACAAGCAAGACCGCCCCCGCGTTGTTAGCCAGGTTCCTCCTGGAGGCCCTGATCTACCCCAAGGTATTGCTGGTGCTCGTAGATATCCCAAGCCGCCTGAGGCTCGGATGGAGCCCCCTGCACCTCCCGCTGCTCCGCCTACTGCTCCGCCTGCAGCGCCTCCTCAGCCCCGGCCTGCGCCCATGGGCATTTTGACTCCGGAGCAGGCATCTCAGGTTAAACAAGTTCAACTGGACCGCCTGAACCTGAATCCGTATGAGCGGGAGCGTTTGGCCCGGGAAGAGGCTGAGAAGTTTGTTGGTGCTCCTGAAACTGCTAGCCTGCAATC
>Ga0255090_1000053_pt1 | contig 33597 bp, 32 predicted proteins | sample Colum_Yuk_RepA_8_2_FD_188444 | JGI IMG/M metagenome (GOLD analysis project Ga0255090, IMG submission 188444) | Freshwater microbial communities from Columbia River, Oregon, United States - Colum_Yuk_RepA_8d | ecosystem: Environmental > Aquatic > Freshwater > River | place: USA: Oregon...
CTTCAGCTTTATTTAATGTCACCTCTGTCATAGTAGGGGTGATCTTTTCTCAGATTTTTGCCTACTGGGGGGGGAAGTACGGAATTTTGTCGATTGAGGGCATGGCCATTGGCGTAGTCGCAGGGGGTGCTGTCCAGGCATTCTGTCAGCTTCCCACATTATATAAGAAAGGTTACCGTTGGATTCCTAAGCAGATTCATGATCCAGCTTGGTACGAAGACCCTCGACTCAAAAAGATGCTCTGGATGATGGTACCTGGCACAATTGGTCTTGCGGCAACGCAGGTCAATATTTTAATCAATACCATTCTTGCAACCTCACAAGGCACGGGGGCGGTAGCCTGGCTCAACTTTGCCTTTCGTCTCATGCAGTTTCCCATTGGAATTTTTGGAGTTTCACTTGCCTCTGCTACTTTGCCCCGCATTTCCCAACAATGGGTGAAGAATGACATTACTGGAGTAAGTCAATCTATTACTCAGGGATTAAGAACTGTATTTGCGGTCAACTTGCCAGCCTCTGCTGGGTTAGCCTTTTTAGGTTATCCCATTATTCAGCTTATTTTTCAGTACGGGAGGTTCTATCATGAAGACACGCAGGCTACTGCAATGGCTTTGGCGATGTATGCAATTGGGTTAACAGCATACTCTGCAGTTAAGGTCTTAGTGCCTGCCTGTTATGCATTGGGGAATACAAAAGTTCCAGTTCTCTCCAGTCTTTTGGCAGTAGCGGTAACCATTGTTCTAAATCTCATTATGGTGAAGTCTTTTGGGTATTGGGGTTTAGCTTTAGGTACCTCTATTGCAGCTATCATCAATGCAGTTTATCTCCTGATCTCTATCCGGGCGATGATTAGGAGGAAGAATGGAGAATTAGCTCTCTTGCCATTGTTCGAAAGTTTTGGTGTTTATCTCATCCTTTCTCTGTTTATGGGTGCTATCTCATACTATTCACATCAGCTCTTATCTCATTGGCTCTCAGATGCTAGTTTTGCAGAGAGGTTTGGCCGAGTGGGTGTTATTTTTGGGCGAGGATTCAGGGTGGGTGTTTTAATCACAGAGGCTTGTGCGATTTACTGGGGGCTCTGCACACTGCTCAAAATGAAGGAAGCCATAGCTGCAACTGATCTTTTTATGGGAAAACTTAAAAAGAAGCTGAGTCAAAAGCAGACCTGAGCTAAGGTGAGAAGAGAGAAAAACGACGTGCGAAATGCATAGCAAGCGAGGGTGAAGATGGCTACTCAAAGAGAGACCGTGCGGTTGATGTGTAAGAGTATTTTGAATCGTCTTGAAAACAATAAAGCGATTAGTTTTCCGCCAAGATTAAGGCAAATTGTTCAAGATGAGGTTTTTGGGCTAATCGGACCTTTTATTTTAACGGATGAGGATTTAAGAGAAAGGACCCTAGCTCGCATTGGAGCAAAGGCTGAGATGCTTGAAGATTCCGCTTTCACGGAGAGTGATCAGTATCGAGCAGCTAAGGCTGTGATCAGAAGTACCTTTGGTAATGATGTTCTGAATGGTTTTTACTTTCAAAAACCTCCCATTTTAGTAGCTAAAACAATTGTTGAGTATTTGATGAGATCCTCACACATCGACGATGTGTACGAGATGGATGAGGATCTTGAGCATCAAATTGTTGAAGTGATTCAAAAATTTAATCCAGCCCATGCCCATTAATTGGGAAGGGTTTTCCAGATCTGTGGATCGTCAATCAGAGCTGCACCCTGATCTTTTTGTCCTAAAGAGGGAAGTCTAAAGATCTTCTCTACAGTAGCAAGTAGACTGTAGTGATTATATTTGCGGGCTGACTGAGATCCGGGTTTAATCTGAGATCCGATCAGTAAGGTATAGATTTGATTATTGGTTTGATAGCTTCCCTCATCATAAGTGATGACAAACAGTGTATTTGAATCAAAACCAGGATGGTCTGGATTTAGAATTTGGCCAAAACGAGTTTTCAGCCATAGGTCTGCAAACTGAGGCCCTGTATCATGTCCATTATTGCGATTGTTTGGAATGTAATAGGTGAGCTCTGGGAGCCGATGTGCCTTATAATCAGCATCAAACTCATCGGCAGACGTCACCTGCTTGCAGCGTTGAGAGTGAGATGTCACATTCTTAAAGCTGAGAAAAGGGACATGCTTTCGAGAGTAGTTTCCAGCAAAAGGCTCCAAGTAGCAGTTGCCTGGGTAGTCCTCAGCATAGAGCTTCCAGGACATGTGCTGTGCTTCAAGTAAGTCGCCAATGTGTTTGGCATCCAAATTGATAGGTGAATTAGATGTTGTATAAGGATTGCCTGCAATCATAGCAATGTAGTTGGGTTGTGAGGGATGAGTGACTGCAAAGTATTGGGTGAGTAGCGCTCCTTTTTGGATGAGAGACTTTAGAAATGGCATCTCTAAAGATGAACTATAATCCGTGTTTTCTAATACAATAATAACGACTCTTTGAATTGACTCCCACGCCTTAGGGTAGGAAAGAGCGTTGGCTTCGGATAGCCCGCTTGTGCCTGAGCCCTGTTGGGCTGTTTTTTCATGGGAAAGAGAGATGCATCCTGCCGCAATAAGAGCCAGGAGTATGATTTTGAATGGGTTCTTGCGGTTAAATATTCTTTTTGAGATTTTTTTCACTATAAATGCCCTCCTGATCGTGCTGAATAGTGAGAAGGGAGTAATCCTACACGATCAAATATTCCTTTGATAGTGCTGCAATCACTTTCAGGGAAGTTTAGGTTCTGGCAGGTACCAAGAATGGCTCGAGATGAGGAGTTAAAGTCATCCGTAGAGGTCAAGTTTTGAGTGAGAGTCGTGTAGTAGAGGAGCTCTGCCTTTCTCACTCCAATAGCTTTTAAGACCAAGTATGCCGCATGGCTAGGAATAGTGGAATTATAATGGACATAACAATAATCATTTTCTGCTGAACAGGTTTCACTACTTTTCATACGTGCTTGTTCAGATCTTACTGTAGGGTAAGCCTTCTGAATAAAACGACCCCTGGAGTCTCTTAGAGTGTCCTTTAAGGTATTAGGTTGAGCAATATCGCGGATCCCTTGGGGAACTCTAGGGTTTTGCTTAAAAAGGTCTGCTCCCATGAGCCAGGAATCTCTATCCTCAATGAGTTTTCCAAAAAAATCAGAGAAGGCTTCATTGAGGGCGCCAGACTCGCCTTCCATGATGAGCTTTGCCGTTTGATCGGTAATTCCATGAGTCATTTCATGGCCTGCAACGTCAAGGGCAAGTGTCATATCTCCCATGAGTTCACCATCCCCATCCCCATAGAGCATCATGTTGAGGTCGGTAATCCACATGGCATTTGCTAGATTTTGTCCTCCGTGAACAACGCTCACTAGATCTGATCCACGGTCATCGTAGCTGTTTCTATTAAAATGAGAATTGTAATAAGCAAGGACTGCTCTTGAGTTTTGTGCTGCCCTTTGAGCGGATGCATCCAGCTCTTCAATAGGCAGTAAGGGAGTGTTCTCCTTGATGAGTTGTCTGCAATTCAGAGCGTCAACATGAATTAGATCTCCACTTTCATTATCGAGAACTTGACACTGTTTTTTTAGCAAGGATGATGCTCCTTGATAAAGAGCGAAACAAGCAGAGGGCGTCAGCATTTTTTTTTCTTGTGAGGAAATATCAATCACTTCACAACTTTTAAGAGTCTTTTTCTGGGGATTTTTTGCACTCGAGTAGTTCCTAGTGACTCGGAGGCCTTGGTTCTGTGCTGAGTAGATCTGTACTGGTGCTAAGGTTAAATGATGAGGGATTTCTGCAAGTTTTTGTCCCGAATGTGCATCAATTAAAATATCTTTACCACCTATAGCTTGAGTACCTTGAAGCGATACCCAATAGATCAGGTGAGCTGCATTTTGCTCACTGATGGGAAGAATGAGTAAACGGGGTAGGGATTTGAGTCTCAAATCCTCAAACTCACCTTGAGCTATAGAAATGGCTTCTTCGACGGACAATTTAGGGTGAGTGTCTAGGTCAAATGGAGTGAGATGGTTGCGAACAGCAGTTCCATTGGCTCCTGAGTGGTGAAAGCTCATACTCCCAATGACTTCAATTCCATCGTAATAGTGCTGAAACTTTGTGGTGTAGATTTCAGAAGGACCTGTGATTCGTTGAATTACGCCCAGTGCGTTGTGATTGGACTGTAAAAGAATCTCCCGAGCTTCATCAGTACCAGACACCTCTTGGTATTTTTGATCATCTTTCTGATAGGTTTGGATGTCTTCGATGATGTCCTGGTTGGGTAGTGCCCATGCGCTGCTACTCAGTGCAGTGAGAATGATTGAACACGCTTTGAGAAGTTGTTGTAATTTTTCTCCCATCCATCTCTCCCTTTTTTTGATCCCTGATGAAAGAGTCTTCTTGACTCTTATTGAAGGGGCCCTTAAGGCAAGATTTGAGCCAAATAAAAAGTGATATATTTTAAGTACTTATAGACTTAAATTTTTTTTGAATATTTAAATCGTGAAAAAATTAGTTGGTTTCACGCATTGAGTCCTGAAAAATGTCTATGATCTGTTCAGTGTTTATTTGTTAGATAGAGAAAAGATTTGGAGATGACTTTAGTTGAGGTCTAAGTTGCTAGAATTTCATTCTTTTTGAAAATAACTCAATGCTTCATCTTGGCTCTGGCTTTGCATCCTTAAGAGGGTACTAGGATTCAAACGTTAACCATGGTCATTAAGACTTCTTTTTTTCCTGTGTTTCTTGTGTTTTTACTAGGTTTGGGCTGGATGGCAGATCAGCTCAAACACCCCATCATATTGTCTACTTCTCGTGCTCAGGTTGATCATAGTAGCGTAACTCATGATCAGGTAGAGATTCGCCAGGCCATGCTTGAGATGCTTGATCATCTCGTGACGCGCGAGAGAGAGTATAAAGAAAAGAATGGTCGATTTACATTTCTACTCTCTAGGGTCCTTGCTCCTACTCTATTTAAACAACAATCTGATTACGAGATTAGGGTGATTCAAGCAGATGCTGAGCATCTCGTCATTTTTGCTTTTTCTGAGCAGGCAGGTAGCTTAGGGGATCAGGTTTTTATTGATGAGGAGTATCGGATTCGTTCTAATTTTATCCCACCTGAGCCCTCTTTAGAGTACATCCGCTCTGTAGCTCTAGGACACTTAAAAAGTCTTAAGCGAGCCTCTCATATGAGTGATCTGATTGAGCCTACACAATTTAAGAATTATTTTAGATATACTTTCACAAACGACTCTAGTGGGCAAAAAATAGTTAGGGCGTTTGGTGTGAGGGCGCCTGTGTTGGGGTTAGAGCTTCAGTGGAGCGGAGAAAGCTCTCTAGGCCTACTTGAGGCGAAAACCTTGAGCTCTTCCCCAGTTATTTCTGATCTGTTGGGGCCTGTTGCTCCTGCTCTTGAGCATTTGGGTGAGATTCATCGGAAACTTTTAGAGAGTAGAGTCTCTGAGAGAAGGATTTCATCCTTGCAAGATCTTCAGGAAAGACCTCAAGCTGAAAAAGCTTTGATTGGCTCTGAGTCTTTACCTCTCGTGATTGAATCCATAGATCCGTCTCAAAATAAAAAAAGGTAGGGAGTATTCTGCCTCTAGGTTTGACAATTTTGCAGTGGGTCGGGTAAAATTAAAGACCAACGGATTTGATTTCTGATCACAAAATATCGGGGCACTCCTCAATGAAGTCTACTCATCCTAATGTTAAGTGGAAAATGACTCCCTCATTCCTTTGTACTGTTATCTGGGCGTCATCGCTGAGCTTGATTACAGGATGTGCTCATGTCAGTAAAGTCCCCCAGAATGAGATCTCAGAAAGTGTTCCTGCACCCAAAAGTATTAGTGATGTTTTACAGCAGCAAGATCAGTTTGGTACTACTTCGAACCGATGGGTCATGCAGGGAGGGAATATCATTGTCAATGGGGTGAGATTAAAGCATACCCAGTTTGATTATCCAGTCACCATTAATTCTCGGGTAGAACACTGGATTGATTATTTTTGTGGAAGGGGACGAGTTTATTTTCAGAGGTATCTTGAGAGGTCTGAGTTTTTCATTCCTTACATTGTGCCTATTTTAAAACAAAATGGTCTTCCTGAAGATTTAGTCTATTTAGCTATGATTGAAAGTGGGTTTAATAACCTAGCGCGTTCTCATGCTAAAGCAGTCGGACCCTGGCAGTTCATCTCCGCAACAGGTATGCGTTATGGTCTGAGCGTAAACTGGTGGATTGATGAAAGAAGAGATATCGAGAAATCCACACTGGCAGCAGCGCAGTATCTCAAAGATTTATACCAGATGTTTCAAAGCTGGGAGCTAGCTGCTGCAGCCTACAATGCGGGAGAGGCTAAGGTCGCGCGAGCAGTGCAGAGGTTTGGAACTCGAGATTTCTGGGCAATTGCAAGACATCGATTTTTAAGGCAAGAAACTAGAGATTACGTTCCTAAGATTATTGCTGCAGCCTTAATCTCTAAGAATCGCACTCAGTTTGGATTTGCTGATCCTAAGACTCATCCTGGAGCAGGTGAGGCAGTGGCTTCTGATGGTGAAATTGTGAAGCTGGTGAAGTCTGAAAAGCCTTCAGGGGATTCTGAGTATAACTCTCAGCGTGAAGCAGACACGTTGGATCAGGAGCTGCGTGCAGAGCTTGAGGAGGAAGTGAGTGCTTCTGATGAGGAGGATGAGGGTATTAAGCCTCAAGAGGCTCTTCGAGAAAAGCGATCTGGGCCCTTGGCTAAATCGATTCCGACTCCGCATGTTACCAAGTCAGGGGAAGTAGGAGGAGAGGAGCTAGCTGAGTTTGAAGTTCAAAGTCCCGCTGATCTCTTAAAAGTTGCACGGGCTGCAGGCCTATCGTATCAGACAGTCAAGAGCCTCAATCCAGAGATCTTGCGTTGGTGTACACCTCCGACTCGGTCAACGTATCGAATCAAGCTTCCTGCTTTTGTAAAAGAGCGCTTCTTGGTCACATATAATCACGTCGCTTTTCCTCGAGAAGTCGAGTTTATGACATACAAGGTCAGAAAGGGAGAGACCCTATCTAGAATTGCCAAGCATTTTGGAATTAGGGTAGATCCTATGAGTGATCTCAATCGAATGTCTGCTCAAAGCCCTCTAAAAAATGGATCTAAGGTCCTATTGCCTATTCCAAATGACCGTTCTAGATCTTTTAGCTCGCTTGAAATTAAAGATCCTCCAGAGAAGAGAAGAAGAAAAAATGGGCGTCGTTCTCGAAGTCGTTACTATCGAGTGACTTATGAGTCTGGGCAACAGTCCCAGCTCAATGAGAGTTAATCTCTCTTTTTTTAGTTCTAAGAGGTTGAGATTGTTTTGGGGTATTTTCACTCATCTTAAAAAAAGGATAGAGCGGTGACTCACCCTAAAATGTTCAAGGCAATGACCCCTGATAATCCTACATCTGCGTGTGGACAGTTCTTATTAAAATGTGCGAAGAATAGGCATGAGCCTCATTGTTCAGAAGTTCGGAGGGACCTCTGTAGGGAGCCCCGAACGGATTCAAAAAGTAGCAGAAAGAATAGCCCATGCTCATCAAGCTGGGAATCAATTAGTAGTTGTGGTTTCAGCCATGGGTCATACAACAGATGAGCTAATTGAGTTAGCTCACGAGGTGTCTCGCCAGCCACCTCACCGGGAGATGGATATGCTCCTGAGTGCTGGGGAGAGAATCTCAATGGCGCTTCTGAGTATGGCACTTGCGGATTGCAAGGTGCCTGCACTTTCTTTGACTGGATCACAGACTGGAATCATTACAGATTCTAGTCATAGAAGAGCGCGCATTCAGCGGATTTTAGGTGATCGAGTGAGAACAGCGCTGGGAGATGGTAAGGTTGTCATTGTCGCTGGATTTCAAGGCGTGAGTGAGACTCGAGAAATTACAACCTTGGGAAGAGGGGGGTCTGACACCACGGCTGTAGCTTTAGCCGCTGCACTTCAAGCTGAAAAGTGTGAGATTTACACGGACGTTGATGGTGTTTTCTCTGCTGATCCTCGTCTTGTGGAGGATGCCAAAGTCTGGAATCAAATTCCACATGATCTGATGGTTGAGTTAGCAACACGAGGTGCAGGGGTGCTGCATCCTAGGAGTGTAGAACTTGCTAAGCAATTTGGAGTTCAGTTAGTCGTTAAAAACAGTTTAAAAGAGAGTCGAGGGACTAGGGTTGTGAGTCGCTTATCTGATAATCAGCAAAAAAAAGGTATGGAAGAGTTTGCTATTGTGGGAGTCACTGCTGATACGAATAAGATGTTCATTGAGGTGGAGTTAGCACGTTCAACAGTAGTGGGTGCTCTCTGGGATCAGGCAGCTCATTCGCACTTGTCTGTAGTTGCTCCATTCTTCTCTAAAAACACCGTTTCATTTTACTCTGATTTAGACGCTGAAGGGGAATGGAAAAAAATTCTTGAGCACCTGGGTACTGAAGGATTCGTGAAGGATTTTCATTTAAGATCTGATGTAGTTCCACTGTCTGTGGTTGGGGATCGGTTTTCACAAGACGGTTTGGCTTTGGCTCAGGTTTTAGATTGCCTAGCACGTGCCCAAGTCGATGTCCTTATCGGGTCTGCTTCTGCATTAGCTATTACTGTAGGTGTTGCAAAGTCACAAGTAGAGCAAGGGCTTCGTACTTTGCATTCTGAGTTTTTAGGAAGGAAATAAGGAAATGACCTCTCAGCCAGTCGTAGTTGTAGGAGACGGTTGGGCAGCATTGGCTGCAGTTGCTTTTTTTGTTCATACCGGAGTGAAGGTGTGTTGGATTGCAGGAACAGGCTCAAGGCTTTTAGCTGCTCATGCTGGCATTGAGGAAGAAGTAGGTTCTGAGTTTTGGATTCACCTCGCTCACCTTTATCAAATTCCTGTGGGAGAACTGCACAAAGGGATGTTTCTCAGAGAGTTTAGAAACAAAGCGTGGCGTGAACCTTCGTGGAATAGATCTATAGATTCTGCAGAAAGAGCGGAAGTTCTGAAGGAATTACTTTGGGAGCCAGAGCGTCGTTTTGTGTTGAATCATGAGGTCAGACTCGAAAAAACTCTTTTTGAGTTAGAAGAAGAGTTGAGAAAAGTATTACTCGCGGGTGATGTCCCTCATTTAAGAAGAATTGAAGGATTACCTCTTTCAGGATTTCTCACTGAGCACGGTGGAATTCGGGGTGTGAAGCTAGGCTCAGGAGAGGAGATTCTTGCTCAGCAGGTTGTGTATGCTGATCGGTGGAGCATACTTCCGACTCTGGAGAATTTTCCCAAGACGTTGAGTTTCATGAGGAAAAGAGGGCCCACGGGTGTTTTACAAGCTTCTTTTTTACATGAGCCTTTTTTAAAAGAAGGAGTATTGGAGAGTTTTTTTGCTCCAATGCACAAAGAGTCTGGGGAGAAGATTGAGCGTCACTTTTGGGGGTGTATTTCTTCAGAGGGTAAGCGTAGTGTGTGGGCCATTTGTCTTTCTCCTGAAGAGGTGGAGGATAATCATGAGATTGCAAAAAAACTCCGTAAGCTCAAAAGTGGTTTGGATAAAGCGTTTGCAGGAAGTGATCTGATTGCTTCAGGAAGTACTACGTTTACTTCAACTGTTTCCGAAGAGCAGATTCGTTTTGAAGAGGAAGTGGTGTTTTCAGAGGGAGAAGAGTTATCTTCTCCTATTGAATTACCTCAAGTCGCAGGTCTACTTTTAATGACCGATGGTTATGGCCCTGGTTTTGCGATCATGCAAGTAGGAAGTGCTTTGGGGGTAGACGTGTTGAGGCCTGATTCCAAGAGTGAAGGCATGAATATGAGTGACTCCACAGTGCTTGAGTGATTGTGCTGCTTTTTCAAGGGTTCGGCCCGTGGTTTTAAAATCATCGACTAGAATCACTCTTCTGTGTTTCTGGATTGCCTGAGTAGCATCCCAACGGACAAAGAATTTGAGGCTATTGTGTATTCTTTGATCCAAGTTTAGGCCTCCTTGCCTTTGTTTTTTTTCAATTCCAAGAGCATGGAGTAGTGGAATTTTTAGTGTCGAGCTGACCCATTGAGCGATGATTTCAGCTCGGTTGCCTCCCAAATCCCAAGAGCGGTGGTATTTTTGTGGGATGGGAATGATCACGTCTGCATGAAAATTTTCCCATTCTTGTTCAAGGCAGGTGTTTGATTTCAGTACAATACGATCAAATAAGAGACCACGGTTGATTTTCCAGCTCTTGAGGACCTCGTAGCCTTGAGCTAACATGAGATACCGTGCAGAGTATGAATCCAAGAAGTCACTTTTTCTCCATGGACGCAAACAGACTTCTTGGCAGTCTACACCGCCACATTGAGTGCAAAGTCGAGGCGAGGGTAGAAGGCTTGCGCTGCAGGATGCGCAAAGTGAGGAGATTGAACTGAGCTCCGAGAGACTTTCATGACAACTCATGCACTTAAAGAGGTGTAGGAATGGATTCTTCATCATCGACCCCACCTTGAAAGAATCATGCCGGTTGATGAGGGCTAGAATCACGAAAAAATAGAGATACACTCACCTGATCAAGATCAGGAGGATCATTTCAGTTGAGCTTCCTATGAGTTCTCTCAGGATGATAGAATCTGAGAGAGTTTAAACAAGGGAGTTGAAATCTGCTTTTTTTTGCCAATGACACTGCGAAATGGAACAAGCTTAATCTGATTATTTTGAATACCTGCCATAGCATTGGATCGTCCTGACAATAGATAAGCCACTGCGGATGCTCCTAGAGCAGAAGCCAAAACGCGGTCATGTGTAGTGGGTGAACCTCCACGCTGAGTATGACCCAAGATACAGACCTTACAGTTATATCCTCTTTGAGTAAGATCATTGGCAAGGTGATAGGAAAGTCCGGGTTTAGGGCCTTCCGCTACAACGATGATGCTGCTGGATTTGCCTCGCTTCATTCCTCTTTGAATGGTTGAGCTGATTTTCTCAATCGACTGTTTTTTTTCTGGGACTATGATGGTTTCTGCTCCTCCACCCATGCCTACTTGAAGGGCAATAAACCCTGAGCTTCTCCCCATGACTTCAACAAGAAATGTTCGGTTGTGAGAACTTGCTGTGTCTCGAATTCGGTCGATTGCATCGATGGCCGTATTCACAGCCGTATCAAAACCAATGGTGTCGTCCGTCTCAGCAATGTCATTATCGATGGTTCCGGGGACTCCAATGAGAGGAAATCCAGTTTCCTTTTCCATGAGGTGTGCTCCTGTAAAAGAGCCATCACCCCCAATGACAACAAGACCGCCTATTCCCCGACTTTGGAGAATTCGTGCAGCTTCTTTTCTAGTAGATTTCTTGAAGAAATCCTCGCATCGATCTGTCTTTAATATAGTGCCACCTCTTTGGATGATATTTGCAACAGAGGAGAGCCCTAGTGGTACGAACTCTTGCTCGAGTAACCCACTGTAACCTCGGAGGATTCCATACACATCACAGCCATAGGAGCAAGCGTAGCGTACGACGGCTCTAATCGCTGCGTTCATGCCAGGAGCGTCTCCCCCGCTTGTAAGAACCGCAATTGAGGAGTGTTTAATCTTTCCCTTAAGTTCTGGAATATTAAGCATGAATTTTCCCCGGTAGAAGGCTTTTTCCTGTTACTTCTGGTGGAATATCAAGGTTCATCAACTCACATAACGTTGGCATAATATCACTTAAGCCCCCATCTCTGAGTGCAATGCGAGAAGATTTTGGAGCATTTGCGGAGTTTGGAGCAACCCAAAGGGCAGGAACTGGATTTAATGTATGTTGAGTGTGAATGTGGCCATCTGCATCCTGCATTTCCTCTGCGTTTCCATGATCTGCTGTGAGCAAGACATGATAGCCTGAGTTCTCTGCAGCACTGATCACTTGATTGAGACACTGATCAAGTGCCTCCATGGCTTGCACGGCTGCAGCATAGTTGCCTGTGTGACCCACCATGTCTGCATTAGCAAAGTTCATGAGTAAGAAATCATACTTTTTCTTGCGAATGTTCTCAGCGGCAAGGTGAGCGACCTGAAAAGCACTCATTTCTGGCATCAAATCGTACGTTGGAACATCCTTTGGAGAAGGAACAAGGATTCGATCCTCATGTGAAAATGGGTTTTCCCTTCCTCCATTAAAAAAGAATGTGACATGCGCGTATTTCTCAGTTTCTGCAACTCTCAGCTGTGATAATCCCTTTTGGTCAATCCACTGGCCAAATATATGATCTAGATTCTGAGGAGCAAAGGCAACTCTGACGTGACTAAAGTTTTTATCATAAGTCGTCATGCCTAAAAATGCACTGGGCTGGAACGTGGAGCCGCGCTCGAATTCCTGAAAGTTAGGCTCACTCAGGGCTCGAGTAATTTCTCGAGCACGATCTGATCTGAAGTTGAAAAAAATGACGCTATCTCCACTCTTCATGCACGCTGATGAGTCCAAGAGTACAGGCTCAACAAACTCGTCTGTTTTTCCGGCATGATAAGAGTTCTCAATCACCTGAAAAACATTGAGTGGGCTAGCACTCATTTGACCGGTCATGGCGAGATATGCTTTTTGTACTCTTTCCCAGCGATTGTCTCTATCCATGGCCCAGTATCTACCCATGATGGATGCAATGACTGCCTGAGTGATGGATCCATTCTTAGGTTGAAAAGAAGGATGCCCAAGGAGTTTTTTTAGGTACTGAGAGGAGGATTGAGGAGGAGTATCTCTCCCATCTAAAAAGACATGCACACTGACATGAGGGATTTTCATCTCAGCGCACAAATCCAAGAGGGCGAGCAGATGATCAATATGGCTGTGTACCCCTCCATCAGAGAGGAGGCCCATGAGGTGAACACGACCAGTGGCCAGAGCACCTGCTTCAAGGGTTTGTCTGATCGCTGGATTTTTAAAAAAAGATCGATCCTCAATGGAGTGACTGATTCGTGATAGGTCTTGGTAGATGATTCTCCCTGCTCCCATCGTCATGTGGCCTACTTCAGAGTTACCCATGACGCCAGGGGGTAACCCCACAGCTTCACCAAATGTCAAAAGCTCAGAGTGGGGGTATTTTTTGATCAAATCTTGATAAAAAGGCATTTTTGCGTTTTTAATCGCATTAAAAGGAGAATCTTTTCCAATTCCAAAGCCGTCTAGAACGATGAGAATGGCCCTGTTGCTCATATACTAATATCATTCGCACATCTCTAGGAGTTGCTCAAGAATTCTTATGGCGAGAGTTGGATGGGTAGCTGATTGGATTTGGATCGATTAGAGTTAGAAATAGGTGAATATCAAGATCCTGAATTGTGATAGGGGTGTCCCTTGAGTACGCTGCATGCTCTATAGATTTGCTCTAGAAGCACGACTCGTGCAAGTTCATGAGGTAAGGTCTGCGGTCCAAGACTTAAAGTCCCTCTTGCTCCTTTTCTAAGAGTGGAACTAAAGCCTAAACTACTTCCTACACACAAGTAGATTTGGGTTGAGCCTAGGGCTTCCCATTGTGAAAATAGTTCTGCCCATTGCTCTGTAGAGAGTGATTTTCCAGTCTCATCAAGGAGATAATAACAACTTCGACCCGAGGAGTCAGACTTCATTTTTTCAAGAAGAAGGGTTTCCTCTTTTTCCTGGATCTGAAGGCGGGTTGAAGGAGCTTTATCAGGAACCGCAATAGGCTTGAGCTCAATCTCCTCAAATGTGATCCACGTGCGAGCAAGCTTTTTGTAGTAGTCAGCGGCTTCTCTTAATCCAGGAGTTTTCAACTTACCAAAAGCAATGAGGCTTAAGCGCACAAGCTTGAGTCTTCGTTCAAGTTGCTCTTAGTTTAGGCGAATGGCACCAGGGCCATAAAACTCAGAAGGAATCTTGACTCGAGGAGCATCTGCCCAGAGATTCTCAAGATCGTAATACTCTCTTAAAGCATCTAAGAAGACATGGACAACCATATCACCAAAGTCCAAAAGCACCCATCGGCCCTCAGAGTAGCCTTCTGTTGCAACGAGTTCAACTCCTTGTTGCTTCATCGTTGACTTAACAGAATCAGCAATGGCTTGAACTTGGCGATCTGAAATTCCACTACAAATAATGAAGTAGTCTGTAAAACCAGAAAGTTCACTGATGTCTAGAATTTTTACGTTTTCAGCTTTTTTATCAATAGCTGCACGTGCACAATCCAAGGCTGCTTGGAGAGCGGAGTCCACTGACGTGGAAGTTAGAGTTTCATTCATTAATTTATTATTTGTCATGGAGTGTTCTTCATACCATAGAGTCGATTTTGCTTCAAATACTCTACTACTTTTGGCAGCAATGAGCCGTTTGGCGGTTCACCTGTTCGCATGATGGATTCGCGTATTTGGGTAGATGAGACTTGAGGAGCTTCAGTTTGAACTTTTTGGATGAAATGGGCTGACCCTTTCAACTGCCATGATTGATGGGAGGCCTTTTGAGTCATGCCGCTTGCTTCCCACTGCTGTAGGACTTTCTCGCAATCATCTTTGGACTCTGATTTTCGTTCAATCACTATCCAATGACAAAGATTTAAGATTTCAGGGAATCGATGCCAGGTATGCAATTGAAGAAGTTGATCAGTTCCAATGACAAAGGCAAGTCGTGGATAGATCTGCCTGAGCTCTTGAAGTGTCTCATACGAGTAACTTGGGGTTTGAGGGTTGAGTTGAGCTCGAACTAGTTCTCGATCATCTATCTCAATTTCAGAGGGAAGAGGGTCGACTAAGTTAGATTCAAAGGCAAGCTGAGTGAGAGCAAGTCGATGGGCAGCACTGATCTGAGCCGCCTTATGAGGTGGGCTAGCTGATGGAATGATCAACACCCTTTGGACTCCAGGTTCCTTGAATAAACTTTTTACGGCAAGGCGATGGCCGAGGTGAGGAGGATCAAAGCGACCTCCAAAGATTGCAGTGACCTCATGCCATCTGGGGATCATGAGCGAATTTCCTCGTCATCAGGCAGAGGAGTAGACTCTTTTTTGGTCTTCTTTTGGGCGTCTTGTTCTTTCAATTCTGCATGAATCGTGAAGATGAGTTCCTCAATTCCTGATCCACTCACAGCTGAAATAACATAAGGCTCTTGCCCAATAGGATGTGTGCCTCTAATGCTAGTGATGATTTGTCTGAGTGTCTTGCGCGCATTCTCGATGAGCTGAGTATCAGATTCTAGAATGTCGAGTTTATTCAACACTACAATTTCAGGAATGTGTAAAAGCTTTTCATTGAAAAGCCCTAGTTCATTACGAATCGCTTTATAGCGAAGAATCAGGTTCTCTACAGCGATTTCCTTTGAGTCATCGCCCGATGCAGTGGCGTCCTCAAGAAGTTGAGTTCCATCTAAGAGATGGACAAATAATCGAGTTCGTTCAATGTGCTTGAGAAATTTATGACCCAAGCCCACACCGCGGTGTGCACCTTCAACAAGGCCTGGAATATCAGCGACTACAAAGCTCTGAAAATCAGGCAACGCAACAACACCTAAATTAGGTGTAAGTGTGGTGAATGGGTAATCGGCAATCTTGGGGCGAGCTGCACTCATTCTTGAGATGAGGGTAGACTTCCCTGCATTTGGAAAGCCAATAATTCCTACATCGGCAAGAAGCTTTAACTCCAAGGTGAGTTCTCGGAATGTTCCTTCTTCGCCGGGTTGTGCAAATTTAGGAGCTTGATGAGTTGAGGTTGCAAAATGAGCATTACCCTTTCCTCCTCTGCCTCCAGTGCAAGCAATCCAGGTCTGATTATTTTCAGTAAAATCAAAAAGGATCTCTTGAGTTTCCGTGTCTCGAATCACAGTTCCTACAGGGATCTTGATGGTGATATCTTCACCATCTCTACCCGCTTTATTCGCTCCAGATCCGTGCATCCCGTTTTGAGCTTGGTATGTTCTTTTAAATCGAAAATCCTGAAGAGTGCCAAGCTGGCTGGAAGATATGAAGATCACATCCCCTCCGTCACCTCCATCGCCCCCGTCTGGCCCACCTCGAGGAGCAAACGTCTCTCTTCTGAAGCTTACGCTTCCTGGGCCACCGTGACCTGCCATTACCTTGATTTTTGCTTCATCGATAAAACGCATTTGTGCGCATCCTTATGATCCATCTTAGGATCAAATTCCTACCCTTTTAAAAACACCTTAAATCTTGAGCTGAGTCTTAATTGTAACCTGAATTTAATTCCAGTCTACCTGGTTATATGGACGGCCTGAATGTAAAGATGCTTCTCTATACTCTCTAAAATAAAACAGCCTAAGAAAATAAAAATCTTCTTAGGCTGCTATAAAAACAAGCAAAGGGATATAAATTTTTAAGCAGCAGGGTAAACAGAAACCTGTTTACGTTTGCTGTCGTAGCGTTCGAAAGTCACAACGCCATCAATCAAAGCGTAAAGAGTGAAGTCTCTTCCTAGTCCTACATTACGACCAGGATGAAACTTGGTGCCAGTTTGACGGACTAGAATTTCGCCAGTATTGACGACTTGTCCACCGTAACGCTTTACACCACGCATCTTTGGATTGCTGTCGCGACCGTTTTTGGAACTACCACCCGCTTTTTTATGTGCCATGACTCTAAAACCTCAAGTGACCACTCCCTCTACCACAATTGAGTGAGGGCTTCTAGGGGCTCATGCCCCAGGGACAATGGTCTTTGTCCCAATGGAGTTTTTGTACTGTGGTTTTTATCTCCTTGCAAGTCCTGAATCAGGTTTATGCTCAGAGTTTTGCCACTTTTGTTAAAGCCGTAATCGGTTTAATCTTTAAATACTTAAATCAGATCAATTAAGCAGATTTTTTGTCGCTAGCTTTTTTTGCTGCAGCCAATCTCTTACGTGAACCTAAAGTCTTAGGAGTGCGAGCTAAGCCGCGTGGTTTCAAGTGAGACTGGAATTGAGCTAATTTTGCTTTTTTGTCAGCATCAGACAGAGTGGCTTTTTCGCCAGATCCGCTGTCAACTGCTGTTACAAGAAACTGAGTGTATTCTTGGCGATGACCTTGTGTGCGGCGATATTGTTTACGACGCTTCATCTTGATGATGAGGATCTTTTCGCCACGGCCTTGACCAACTACTTCAGCCTGTACGCTAGCACCATTGATGTAGGGTTTACCTAGGGTAATCTGAGTATTTTCACCACTTTGCTTACTTAGAAAAAGCACTTGGTTAAATGTAAGGGTTGTGCCAGCATCTCCTTCGAGTTTTTCAACTTGAATGAAATCGCCTGGTTGAACACGATATTGTTTTCCACCTGATTCAATGACTGCGTACATAGATGCCGGAAAATGCCTCAAATGCAAAAAAGTGTCAAGAGGTTTTGGTGTATTTCTTGTTGGCTTTTGAGGCGCTTTGTGTTTTCGTGAAGTTATTGAGAAAATTTAATATAAAATGAGGTTTTTCAACATGTCCTTACGAGTGAAAGTTTATTCAGATGGCGCAGATCGAGCTTCAATGTTGAGTATGGCTCAGGATGAGAGAGTCCACGGTCTGACCACCAACCCGTCCCTCATGAAAAAAGCAGGGGTCAGTGATTACGTTGGTTTTTGTAAGGATATTCTTTCTCAAATTCGTAATAAACCAATTTCATTGGAAGTTTTTGCAGACGATCTAAATGAGATGCGCCGACAAGCTTTGGAGATTAAAACTTGGGGTGAGAATGTCTATGTGAAGATTCCCGTGACTAACTCTGATGGAAAGCCTACGACTGATCTTGTGCATGAGCTGGCTCATCAAGGTGTGAAGCTGAACGTGACCGCACTTTTTACATTGAATCAGATTTTTTCTGTTTGCCAGGCACTGAAAGGCGGCGCTCCTTCTGTTGTTTCTGTTTTTGCAGGAAGAATTGCAGATACAGGCAGAGATCCTATTCCTACTATGAAGGCTGCTCTTGAGATGTGCCGCTCTATGGATAAAAATATGGAGCTTTTATGGGCAAGTACTCGTGAGCTTTATAATATTGTACAGGCTGATCAAATAGGGTGTGACATCATTACGGTGCCTTTTGATCTGATTAAGAAGATGCCTATGTTAGGGCAGGACTTGGTAGAAATGAGTTTAGATACGGTAAAAACTTTTAAGAAGGATGCTGATTCAGCAGGGTTTAAGCTCTAGATTTTTCTATATTCATTTTGGTGGGTTTGAGTGGATTAAGATCATCCGACTCAAACCCATTTTTTTTTAATCTTTCATGTAATTATTTCTAAATGCTCCTGGGAAAATTTCCTGGAATGAGTATTTCAGGCATTGTCCCTGTAAGTTAGCCAAATAGATTTCGGCATCATCTGATGTAAATTCTGCAATGACTTGCCTACACATTCCACAAGGAGGCCATGGGCTTTCTGAGTCAGTAACCACCATGACTTTTTTCACCTCAATCTTGCCTCGATCACTAATTGCTTTTTGAATGGCAACACGCTCAGCACACACTGTGGCGCCATAGGAGGCATTTTCTACATTGCATCCTCCAACCATTTCTCCATTCGAGAGTAAAAGGGCAGCTCCCACTTGATACTGACTATAGATGACATAGGCATTCTCTCTTGTGCGACATGCTAACTCAAAGAGTTTCTGGATTTCTGGAGAGAGGGTTTTAATGGTGTGAGAGGTCATTTCGGGGCCTTTCCTTTGTGAGCTAGACGAGGAATAGTGAGTAACAGAAGTTTTTTCATATTTTCAGAAGCGCTTTTTGAGGTGTCTACGACCTCTTGATGAGTGAGTTTATGAGGTGAGAGGCCTGCTGCGAGATTTGTAATGCAGCTCATTCCCGCAACTCGAACACCCAGGTGATTTGCAGCAATACTCTCAGGCACGGTAGACATTCCCACTGCGTCTGCTCCTAAAGTGCGAAGCATACGTACTTCTGCAGGGGTTTCGTAAGTCGGGCCGAGTAATCCAGCGTAAATTCCTGTGTGATGACTGATCCCAAGCTCAGTTGCTCCTTGTTGTAAGGTAGCTAAGCAACCCTTGTGGTATGCTTCTGAAAGGTCAGGAAATCGTGGGCCAAGTTGAGAAAGGTTGGGGCCTTTCAGGGGGTTGTCTCCCATGAGATTGAGATGATCTTCGATGAACATGATATCGCCAGGTCTAAAGCGAGTGTTGATTCCACCTGCAGCATTGGTAAGGACTAGGGTGTGGATACCTAATCCGCAGATTGTTCGAGTAGGGAAAACGACATCCTCCATGGAGTGTCCCTCATAGAGGTGAAATCTCCCTTGGAGTAAAACGACTGAGATGCCATTCATCTTCCCAAGAACCATTTTGCCTGCATGCCCCTCAATGGCAGTAGCGTGAAAATGCGGAATAGAAGAGTAGGGGATGACGACTGCATCCGATACTTGTTCAGCAATTGGGCCTAAGCCTGACCCAAGAATCACTCCAATTTCAGGTCGAATCGAGTGTTCCCTTTGAATGGCTTCAACAGCTTCTCTAATTTTTCGATAACTATTTTGCTGATGATTCATATTCGGCTCCGATGAAAAAGGTTGAACTTAAATGCTTTCCAAAATTAAAGGAGGTGGGTTTTTCTTCTTCTGTGAAATCTCAATAGACTTGAAAAGGATTTTCTCTAGCTCTGCACACTCAGTTTGAGCTTGGGCATAGAGTGTGATGATCAGATCGCCTTTTTTGATTTTTTCTCCAAGTTTTTTGTGAAAAACAAGTCCTACTCCAGGGTGAACTTCATCGCTTGCTTTTTTTCGTCCTCCCCCGAGCTCAATCAAGACTCTACCCACCATCTCGGTTTGAATGCCAGTGATGAAGCCTGATTTTTTTGCTCTGAGCTCTACAACTTGAGGAGCAAGAGGGATCAGAGCTGGATCCGTGAAGTTCTCTAAATTCCCACCCTGATTTTGGACCATCTCCTGAAAAACACGCCAGGCGCTTCCATCAGTGAGTTTCTTCTGTGCAAGTGAGTATCCTGCTTGATGAGTTTTTGAAATCCTTCCCAAGACCAGCATGTGAGCGCAAAGATCGAGAGTCAGTTCTTTTAAGTCATCTGAGTTTAATCCAGGTGAAGGAGGTAGGTTTCTCAAAATCTCAATGGATTCTTTAAGTTCTATTGCATTGCCAACAGCATATCCCAAAGGTTGATCCATGTTGGTGAGGACTGCTCTGCAACGAAGTCCTAAAAGCTTCGCAACTTGGACTAAGTTTTGGGCAAGTTGCTTGGCTTGGGCTTTGGTCTTCATGAATGCCCCATTTCCCACCTTCACATCAAGAACTAATCCTTCTGTTCCTTCTGCCATTTTTTTCGACAGAATAGATCCAACAATGAGTGGGATGCACTCTACGGTGCTGGTGACATCACGTAAGGCATAGAGTTTTTTATCGGCAGGGACAATTTTTTCAGTTTGTCCAATGATGGCGCATTTTGTCTTTTTGAGATGCCTTTGAAACTCCTGGCCTGTCAGTTTGACATTAAATCCTGGAATAGCTTCAAGCTTATCAAGTGTGCCTCCGCTGTGTCCTAATCCTCGACCTGCCATCATGGGCACAACAAGCCCGCAGGCGGCTGCTAAAGGAGTGAGAATCAATGAGACTTTATCACCCACGCCACCTGTCGAGTGTTTGTCTACCTTGGGTCCAGGAATTTGAGCGTGATTATAGTGATCGCCACTAGCAAGCATAGCTCGAGTTAAAGCTACGGTTTCACGAGAGGTCATTTTCTGAAAATAAACCGCCATTAAGAAAGCGCTGGCTTGATAATCTGCTACTTCTCCCGAAGTCACACCCTGAATAAAGTAAGAGATTTCCTCAGAAGACAATTCTTTTCCATCACGCTTTTTTTGAATAATACTGGCTGGCGTAAACATAAATTCCTTAATTTTTTAATCTTATGCCGATTGCAGATTGAGAGAATCTAAAAATGATTTTCCGGCAAGTTTGAGATCCTGAGATTTGATGCCAGTTAAGGCATCCATGATTGTTGCTCCTACATCAGCGAAAGAAGTAAGGTCACCCAAGCTTTGACTTCCACGGGGTTTTTGTGCCGGTGAGTAAGCGAGAATAGGGATGTATTCTCGGGTATGGTCAGAGCCGCGATAGGTGGGATCGTTTCCATGATCAGAGGCGATGACTAAAAGATCTCTTTCAGTCATTGATTCCTTAATCTGGGGTATGGCGCAGTCAAACTCTTCGAGCGCCTCACCAAAGCCCTTCACATCCCTGCGATGCCCATAGAGCATGTCAAAATCGATTAAATTACAAAAAATAAGCCCTTTTTTTACAGTTTGGACCTGCTCAATGAGAACGCGAATGCCGTCAGTGTTGCCGCGAGTATCGATATTATTTTGGATGCCTTGAGCGGCATAAATGTTTGAAATCTTTCCAATCCCAAGAGTAGGTATTCCGTGATCACAGAGGTGATCTAGATAGGTTTTAGAAAAAGGAAGTTGTGCGTAATCTTTTCTATTATAGGTCCTGGTAAAAGGAATTCCCTTTGCAGGATTGCCGATGAAGGGTCGAGCAATGACTCGCCCTACTTGCAGCTCATCACAGATTTTTCTGGCTGATTTACAAACTTGATAGAGTCGATCCAACCCAAAGCTTTCTTCATGTGCCGCCACTTGCCAAACACTATCTGCACTGGTGTACAAAATAGGTTTTCCTGTTCGCATGTGTTCTAGGCCTAGTTCTTCGATAATCGTTGTTCCACTAGCAGATTTATTGCCTAGTACTCCCGGGAGGTTATTTTCTTTCACCCATCGCTGCACAATCTCTTGAGAAAATCCATTTTCAAAGGTGATGAAAGGTTTTGTTAGGACTAACCCAGCCATCTCCCAGTGGCCGGAGGTGGTGTCCTTTCCTTTAGAGAGTTCTATTGCTTTTCCGTGGGCTCCTTCACCTTCTCCATGAGAAAGGGGATGGAGTCCTTGCATAGGGGTGATATTCCCTAATCCCCAACTTCTCAGGTGTGGGAGGTTTAGGGGTCTGTTTTTTTGTTGATAAAATTGGGCAGCAAGATTCTTGAGCGTATTTGCTCCCTGGTCATGATAGTCTTTGGCATCAGGAAGTTCTCCTGCTCCAACTCCATCTAGAACAATCCAAATCACACGATCAAAAAGAGGACTTTTTACGGGGTTCATCATCATTAGTATAAAGATTCTTTTTTATTTTTTGAGCTCTTTTTTTGTGAGGAGATGGTTTGAGGACGCTGGGAGACAATAGCCACGCTTGCAGAGGCTCCAATGCGATTTGCTCCAGCGTGGATCATTTTCATTGCATCTTCACGAGTGCGAATTCCGCCTGAGGCTTTTACTCCCATCTTAGGGCCTACAATTTTTCTCATCAACTGAATGTCTTGCACAGTCGCACCGCCTGAGGAGTAGCCAGTAGAAGTCTTAACAAATGCTGCTCCGGCTGCTTGTGAAAGAGCACAGGCAATAATTTTTTCCTCTTCAGTTAAGTTGGAGGTCTCTAAGATGACTTTCACGGGATATGGATGGGAGGCATCAACGACTTTCTTAATGTCTTCAAAGACATATGCATAGTTCTTACTCTTCAATGCACTCTTGTTGATGACCATATCAATCTCTTTTGCGCCTAAGCGAATGGCCTCGCTGGCTTCAAAAGCTTTCGCAGTAGAAGAGGCTGTTCCAAACGGGAAGCCCACTACCGTGATGACCCGAGTTGAGGAGTTTTTCAAAAGTTCTGCAGCTAGCTCTACAAATGAAGAGTGGATACATACGGTTGCAAAATGAAACTGACGAGCTTCCCGACAAAGTTGCTCAATTTCTGTTTGGGTTGCATCTGGGTTTAATAGGGTATGGTCAATCTGAGCTGCCAAAGACGAAGCAGAAGTCTTCTCAACTATTGGTTTTTTTTTCATATTAAATTTTGCCTATTTGGTTCCTGAATCAGGCATCCTACTTTTTACTTGAAGTGTCAAGTCGGATTCGTTACGGTTAAGGGAGTAGAAGGTTGTGTCTTATTAGCAAAAAATGGGATTTGCGTATTTTTATCGATAAGAACATCAACTAAAAGAGTGAGGACAAGGTTCCTCGTTCCCCGATTGAAACTTGTTCGCGCTGTGAGCGCGTCAGTCCGGGATAAAAATTTTTGGAAACCGCAGGCCTCAGAGAGCCGCGGGCAAATGGTTTTGGGAGCATCGACGTTGCCCTTGTTGAGTCAAACGAGAATTCAAATGAGACCTCAGAGTATAAAGCTCATCTTGCATGAGTTTTTAAGAGCTATTTGGAGAAGAGTTCTTCTGATGCAGCGTTTACTCATGCTTCGAAATTCCATGAGTTTCAATACTTAGAGACTAAGTGTTGTACTCATTAGCCTTGCGTCATCTCAAGTGAAGTCAGGTTTCCCTAACTGGGTCGATTTTTTAACCCACCAGTGGGAGTGTCCATGGCGAATGAACTCATAATTAATGCATCCTTACCTGAAACACGAATCGCTCTAATGGAAGATGGGCAGATTCAAGAGTTACTCATTGAGAGAGCTTCTGGAAAAGGAATTGTTGGAAATATATATAAAGGAAGAGTCACTAGAGTTCTTCCCGGTATGCAAGCTGCCTTTGTTGATATTGGATTAGAGAAAGCTGCATTTCTCTATGTCGATGATGTTTACGTACATTCTGAAATCTGGGAAGATGAGGAAGAGGGTTCAAATCCAGCAGTTCGAGTCCTCCAAGAGGTTCAGTCTGTTGAGTCTTCTGAATCTACTGATTCCATTGATTCTACTCAAAAAGTTACCCAAGAGATTACGGCAGCTCCTGATGCTTCTGAGATAGAGAATGCTCAAGTTGAAAACCGCACTGAAAATGTTCAGGCTTTAAGTCAGGACTCCAGTGAGAGTGCGGCTTCTGATTCAGATGATTCTCATTCAAAATTTTCAGATCAAGAGCAGGCATTTGAAAGACAAGGTGTTTTAGATGAGGACGAAGATTCTGATGATTCAGACTCTTCAGGCGCACCTGTTAGTATGTCTGCAGATCCAAATGACTCAGGCTCTGACGGAAACAATGGCGATCAAGCCTCTTCTGAGCAGCCATCAGGAACTCTTGCCCCTGATCAATCAGTATCAGAAAAAGAAGGCAAAGGTGATCAGCCTGAACCAAAGATTGTAGCTCGACGTGAAGCTGTGGCAGAGGCAGGCACATCTCCTGAAGAGGGCGTATCTTCTGAAGCACTAGCTAGCAGTGAAGAAGAAGGAGAGAAAGACTCTCGAGGTAAGAGACATAGGAGAGGGCGCAGGGGGGGTAAGTTTCGCCGTAAGGGCTCAGCTTCAGCTCAAGCCAGCACAGAGCCTCAGCAGCAGCAAGAGGCTTATCCTGAGTCCTACCATGAGCAGGTTGCTGATACTGGAGAGATGGACTCCGATCGCTCTGAAATATCAAATGAACAAGGAGAAGTTTCTGTTGCTGCTCAAGCTAATGAGGAAGTGGCAGGAGGTCGTCCTGAGATTATTCCTCGTGATCAAGCTTCAGACCGAAGAGTTCCTACCATTCAATCAGGAGAAAGGTCTGAGTTTCGTGCTCAACGCTCCCGAGATCGCAGAATTCGTCAAAAGACCGTAACCAAGCCTACTCGTAATCAAGTCAATATTCAGGACTTATTAAAAGAGGGTCAGGAAGTTTTAGTTCAAGTTGCGAAGGATCCAATATCTACTAAGGGTGCACGGCTCACTTGTCATATCAGCTTGCCTGGAAGACATTTGGTGTGCATGCCAACTATTGATCATGTCGGCGTGTCTCGTCGAATTGAGAGAGAAGACGAGCGTAGGCGACTCAGAGAGTTTGTTGAGAGAAATCGCCCGAGAAATCTAGGTTTTATCGTAAGAACAGCAAGTGGAAAGCAACAATCTGAGAAAAGAATTAAGCAAGATATTGATTATCTAACGCGCCTTTGGAATGAGATTAGAGAGAAAGCTAATAACATTACAGCTCCGGCTCTAGTTTATGAAGATCTCAACGTGGTTTTGCGCGCAGTTCGTGATTGGGTGACTGAAGAGATTGATAAAGTGATGGTAGATTCTCGATATCATTATAATGATGTCGTGCGTTTTGTATCCCACTTTATGCCACCCCTGAAGAATAAGATTGAACTGTATCATGGTGATATTCCAATCTTTGATGCTTATGGAATCTCCACTGAGCTTTCTCGAGCGCTTGAGAGAAAAGTATGGCTGAAGTCTGGCGGATATATCGTCATCGATCAAGCAGAAGCCCTAGTCGCAATTGATGTGAATACGGGCCGTTATGTTGGCAAAAAGAATCTCGAAGATACTATTCTCAAGACCAACCTTGAAGCTGTTCAAGAAATTGCTTATCAGCTCAGACTGAGAAATTGTGGTGGGATCATTATCCTTGATCTCATCGACATGGAAAAGGAAGAAAACAAGCAGCGAGTGTATCGCGCCCTTGAAGAAGCCTTGATGAAAGATCGCGCTCGACCCTCCATTCTCAAGATTTCAGAATTGGGCTTGATTGAAATGACGAGAAAGAGAACTCGCGACACCATCGTCAGGTCTTTGTGTGAATCTTGCACTCATTGTGAGGGTAAAGGTTTTATCAAGAGCAAGCAAACAGTTGCTTATGAAGTGATGCGTGAGGTAGAGCGAGTAGGGATTGAGCGTGAAGTCTCTAAAATTTTGGTTCAGGCTCATCCAGATGTGATTGATATTCTAGCTATTGACGAGAGAGAGTCAGTTGATCAACTTGAAAGACGTTATAGAAAGTTGATCTATCTCCAGGCAGTTACTGATTTTCATCCAGAACAGTTTGAAGTCTCAGCAGACAAGAAGGTTCGAGCGGAAAAGTCACGTGATCATCACGAAAGAAGTCACTCTCAAGATCACCATCATGAGAGGGGTAGAAATCGAGACCGAGAAAGAGATCGTAATCGTGATCGGGAGCGAGAGCGAGATCGACACCAAAAATCAGAGGGAACTCATACCTTGGTGATTCCAGTGGTTGAGCCAATCGCTAATGTATCGATTAAGGTGGAACCTCAGTCTGAGGTGAAAGTGATTCAGCCTGTTTCTACAGATGACGATAATCGGGGTAATTTAATCACTCCAGTTTCTCATGCTCAAAGTTCCTCAGCTTCTCCTTCAACGCAGGGAGATACCCAGCAGGATGGTTTTTTTGAGGAAGAAGATCGCCTTGCATTTCTGAGGGCTCAAGCAGCTCAAGATGCAGCTTTAGCTAGATTAAATAGTGGGGCAGCAAGCCCTGGAGGTCATGCTCCTCGAGTGGGAGAGGGGCAATCCAGAGGCGGAGATCGAAACCATCGCAGGGGAAATAGGGGGCGTAGAGGCGGCAAGTTTAGGCGTGGAAATGATCGCCCCAGAAGTGGTGGAGGATCTAAACAATTTGGATACCCTCAGAATGCAAACCAGAAGTGGAATGAGTCGGGTAAAGAGGGTGTGATCACTCCAGTTCAACCTAATACCTCATCTGATTCATCATCCGATTCCTCTGGCGGAAATGATCGCTCAGGGGGGGGCGGTTCAGATCACTCTCAACCACCTGTATGATTGAAGTGTAGAGGTGAGTTGTGATGTTTAAATTAAAGTTGGTTATCCCTCGCTCCCTCAGTCTTGATGGAGAGTCAGTGGAGCGGGAGATGTTTTATGATTGGGTTTGGAGCCAGTTTGCAAGCGACGGCCTTTTGGGAATTGATGAAGGCACGCTGCTTTCAGAGCAAGCAGCTGAAAAGGGCTTAGTCACTGAATCGTGGACAGTAGACTCAGGCGAGGCCCCTCGTGAGAGGGACTGGGTGGGAGCTCAGGATCTCATCACTGCTGAGCTTTATTTTTCTAGTGAGGATCAAGCTATTTCAGCGGTATCTCTTTTGAAAGAGTTTTCAGGTCTTCAAGTTTTAGGCATTGAAGAGCAGAAAGTTCAAGATTGGGATGCGGAGTGGAAAGCTTCATTTCTTAACGCAGGAGATGGCGTAAAAATTTCCCCCTTTTGGAGAGTAGTGCCTCCTTGGGTAGATGAAAAGTTTCTCAAGGATCATCCTGTGTCAGAGAAGTTACTTCGAATTAATCCTGGCGCAGGTTTTGGAACAGGTACTCATGAAACTACTCAGCTGTGTCTTCAAGCTATTGGTCAAGTTTCTCTTGAGGGGTCACTTCAAGGGAAACCAGTACTTGATTTTGGCTCAGGATCTGGAATTTTATCTATTTCTTTGGCTCTGCTAGGAGCGCATGTCGATGGTGTAGAAATTGACCCTCTCGCCATTGAAAATGCGAAGGAAAATGCCCAGATTAATAAGGTGGTAGATCATATTCAGTGGACTGAGGACTTGAATGCGCTATCAGGGCGTTACGCTCTTTTGGTCGCTAATATTTTAAGGCCTGTTCTTTTGGAGTTTGCCCCACGTTTAGTGGAGCGTCTCGAAAACTTACAGAATCCTGTGATTTTATCTGGTTTAATTGAGTCGGACTTAGACTCAGTTATTCAGGTTTATTCTGAGCTTCTCAAAAGAGGACCCAAGTCTATTCTAAGTCAAGGTGAATGGAGGGCGATTGTATTTTAATCCTAACTTCTATTCACTGGTGAGTTGCATCACTGATAATTTAAGGGGTATATTTTGAACATGTCATCAAAACAGAAAATTACTCGCGTTGAAAAACCTTGGGGATACGAGCTGATTTGGGCAAAAACCAAGGAATATGTGGGGAAAGTTTTGCACATAAAAAAGGGGCACAAGTTATCTCTTCAGTACCATCAGGTGAAGGAAGAGACTATTTTTATACAGTCAGGCAAAATGATCTTAGTTTTTGAAAATGACCAGGGGATTCTTGAGGAAATAGAAATGATTCCTGGGGAAGCTCATCATATCCCAACAGGAAAAAAGCATAGAATGATTGCTCTTGAGGATACTGACGTTTTTGAGGTTTCTACACCTCACCTGGATGATGTAGTGCGTATAGAGGATGGATATGGGCGTCAAGGTACATCCAATCCTTAGTTATTTATATTCAAAGTGAGTTGCGCATGAATGGTAGCGAATTATTTTTAGTAGTTATGGCTGGTGGAAGTGGCACTCGCTTTTGGCCAAAGAGTACTTCAAAAAAGCCCAAGCAGCTTCTCTCATTTGGTAAGTCTGAAGGGGGAAAAAAACCTAGAACTTTGATTGAGATGACTTTAGATCGATTCTCAAGCTGGGTTCCTAGAGAGAATCGCTGGATTCTCACTACTGAAGGCTTGAAAGGTGAGATGGAGAAGCTAGCCTTGAATGCTCAGATTTTAGCTGAGCCTCAGGGGAGAAATACAGCTCCATGCATTTATTGGGCGACAAAAAAGATTGCTGAAAAAAACCCTAATGCAGTGATGATGGTGATGCCTTCGGACCACTACATTGCAGATCAAGATGCGTTTCTCACTATTTTAAAGAAAGCTGTGACTAGGGCTCAAGAATATTCTGAGCTTGTAACTCTGGGGATTAAGCCAACTCGACCTGAAACAGGGTATGGCTATTTGAGGACAAGTGATTTTGGTGCTGATACTTCACCAGATTTTCATCTAAAAAAAGTAGAAGCCTTTGTAGAAAAACCCAACCTAGAAAAAGCGAAAGAATTTATTCACTCTGGAGATTATCTTTGGAATGGTGGGATGTTCCTCTGGAAGGTACGAGTGATTTTAGATGCTTTTGATCAATTCATGCCCGAAATGAAAAAAGCATGGGATGAAAGCCAAGGAGATGTCAAGGTGGCTTATCCAAAAATGACAGCAACCTCGATTGATTTTGGAATCATGGAAAAGGCTCAAAATGTTGTAACCTTTCCTTTAAGTTGTGGCTGGGATGACTTGGGGAGTTGGACATCTCTTGAAACGCTTTCAAAAGAATTAGGAGCACAGGTAGGAGAAAACACGGTAGCTGCTGGGGAGCATGTTTCTATCGATTCCTCAGGGAATATCATAGATGCGCCTGAGAGACTAGTTGCTACTCTGGGTGCTCAGAATCTGATTATTGTCCAATCTGGCGACGTTTTGCTCATTGCAGATAAGCGTAGATCACAGAACATTAAGGAAGTGGTAGATTTGGTAAAAAAGCAGCGTAAAGATTTGATTTGAAGATAAAATGGTGTTTTGTGATCTTTTTGGAGTTAATTGGTGCATCTTAGTTTCAATGACTATTAGTCGTTCAACGGATCAAAAAAATAAGCAATAAATTGTAAAGTCGAAGATATATTCCAGCCTGTCTCAAAAATATAAAATAGTTGATTTATAATAAAAAAAGGCGTTCCTTTCAGGTGACTAAACCAAAAAAAAAGAGAACGCCCGATGCAAATCTTACACCTAGCTCGATCCATTTAGAAGAAATTTCAGTTACTCATCAATCCATATCAGGGCGCAACTGTAGAGCGAAGAGGTCGTCCAAGAGTTAATTTGAGGAGAGCTTTTCTAGGTATCTTTCATCTGGTGTGGAATGGTTGCTAATGGAGAGCACTTCCACCTAAGTACTGCACCTGAGCCACTGTTCATCGCTATTTCACAGAAAGGGCCAAATCAGGCCTGTTTTCAAAGCTTTGGAAACTTTGTCTAGCCTTCATGAACAAGAGAGGAAAAAATCGGAGAGATGTACATATTGTTAATGGCTCACAAGTTGTAGTAGCCCCTATTTAGACAGAACACCTTGGATTAACCTAGGAGCTAAAAATGGTAGAGCTAGAAGTACAAGTGATTCAACCCTTAGAAGCCGTTCCGTAAACCCAGAATAGGAATAATTTGAAATGGTTGAGGGATTCACTTAAAACTCCAGTTGCTTAGATTAGGAGTACCAGATGAAACCCTCAACATGCGAGATATCAGATTCAGATTAGGAAGTGATAGAAAAAGTTTTACCAAGAGAAATTTATAAGGGACAAGGCAGCCTTGGCGGCAGGCCCACTGCAAATTTAAGGCTTACTTTCTGCGGGATCTTGTATTTTGTGAGAAGTGGGTGCCAGTGGGATCTTGTGCCTAAATACTATGGGGTTAGATCAACCCTAGAGAAGTATTTTGCGAAGTGGACTCAGTCGGGAGCTTTTGAGCAATTGATGACTACCAGCCTGGAGCTCTATGACCGAGACGTCGGAATGAAATGGAAATTTCAGCCAATTGATGGATCCATTAAGCGCGCCCCTGGGTACAGTGATGGCGCCGGAGCAAACCCAACTGATAGAGCTCGGCCAGGTGTTAAACATATGATCTTGACGGATCAAGCTGGAATTCCGCTCGCTGCTACCGTCATTCCAGCAAATGAAACTGATATGAAGAATTTGGAGACGACTCTTCAGGACATCCGTGTTGAACGCCCAAATCCAAAGAAACTTTAACAACATATTCTAGACGATAAAGGCTTTGATTCCAATGAAAACCGGGAAATCTCTGAATCATGGGGCTATCATCACCATATCCGAGAAAAAGGAGAAGGGTGGACTAGACTAAAGACCCATTCACCAAAACGATGGGTGGTGGGACGGACTCACGCTTGGCTGAACCAGTTCAGAAGGGTACATAATTCCAAGTACTATCAAGCCATGCTCTTGCTAGCATGCTCATACGTAATATTATCCAAGTTGGGATAGTCGGGGTTTACGGAACGGGCTTTTAGTGCCCGGACGTCGGCGTCGGTTTACAGTTGAAGAAAAACTCAAGATGGTAGAGGAGAGCCGCGAACCGGGATCGAATATGTCCCTTGTTGCCCGTAGATAGGGTATTGCTACCAGCCAATTATTTCAATGGAGAAGGCTTGTGGAGCAAGGGCAGATATCAAGTGTTTCAGCTGAAGAAGAAGTAGTCCCCGTTTCTAGAGTTAAGGAACTTGAGAAAAGAGTTTATGAACTGGAGCGCGCATTGGGGCGAAAATCTGTACAACATCGATCTACCTTTTAATTACCCACAAGTTTCATCCCAACCTCCACTCCAATAAGAATATCAGCTAGTCTTTCGACTCCTCTCCACATGACCTTATTCCCTGGGGGAGAATCTGAGGCCCTTGCCAGATAATCGCCGAATTTGGCTATTCTTAATAGATAATTTGAAACGGGCTTGTTGCATAGGCAAGGAGCAGATCAACGGATAATATAGTGAATCCTTGAATATAAGCCGCTCATACGCAAGCTTCGGTTTGCAACAACTGGAGAAAGCAGCATGAGCGACACCATTGAATGGTCAAGGTACAATAATACACTCGTTGATCGGGGTGACCTGGACCGGTTTTACCCGGCCAGGTCAGTGCCTCAAAAACAGCCCAAAAGAGCTAGACTCTGGCTTGCTGATGGTTCTTGTATTCGCAAACGTGCGGAGAGAACAAATCATGTCTGGTCTTATGAATTCGTTTCCGAGCGAACTCATAACGGCAGATTCTTCCGGATTCTCATTATCGTCGATGAGTACACCTGAGAATGCTTAGCCTCGTTCGTTGCCAGGAGGATCCGGGCTCAGGATGTGATTTTGGTATTAGCTGATCTATTTTTAGAAAAGGGGCTTCCCGAACATATCCGCTCTGATAACGGTCCTGAATTTATTGCCAGTAAACTCCGCACCTGGTTGAATTATCTCGGAGTTTCACCTCTATTTATCGAGAAAGGATCCCCCTGGGAGAATGGATACGTAGAGTCCTTTAACGGGAAGATGCGAGATCAACTTCTCAACGGAGAAATATTCTTTACCCTAAAAGAGGCTCAAATCATCATTGAACTCTGGCGGCGACACTACAACCAAGTACGTGCCCACAGTAGCCTTCAGGGGTTGCCACCTGCCCCTGAAGCGATCATGCTTGCGAGCTGATCTTGAACATTGTAAGTGGTACAAAAACTCCCGGCTGGTCACAACTCCAAAAGAAAATTATCCGAACAATCAATTACCCCTGTGTCAACTCAATTAGGATCCGATACAAACTCCAAGCTCATCAAAACTATCTCCTGAGTGAGATCACGAAATTAAATTGTAACTCAGTACTCACCTTTCCCAGTAAGTTTGCAATAGTTTAAATACTTACCAATTAAATTAAAGAGTTTTTCTGATTTAGGTTCTATACTCTCTAAAACATACTTATGAATTTCATCGGTTTGTTCCTGAAATCCATATTTTTCAATCGCAAATGAATTAACAGAAATCGCCTTGCCAGGAATGTATCGTGAAAAAGGCTTTATATTTTTCATAACACTCGCGCCCATAGCAGCGATTGAATACTGACCGATAACAACTCTTTGATGGACAGATACACCTACTGCAAGGTTTGCACCCTCAAGAATTCTAACAATTCCACCTAGTGCAACCATTGGCGTGATCACTGAATGGCTCTCAATGATCGCATCATGTGGAATATGAACAGACTGCATGATATAAATATCATCTGCTAGCTGAGTGATATTCTCATAACAAGGCTTTTGAATTGCGGTAAACTCACGAATTATGTTTCTATTACCGATCTTAATTGCGCAGTGCGCAGAGTCGTAGTAGCGATTTCGGGTATCTTGCCCTGGACTTCCAATGACCACGTTTGGCCCAATTGTATTATCGTCCCCAATTTCGAGGGGACCTGTAAGAACCGTGTAGGGAAGTATTTTATTATTTTTACCTAGTTTAACATCACCAGTAATGATCGCAGTCTTATCAATTTGATTTTCCATAACTTTTTAGCGAAATAAAACTAATGCTTCCCCTGAAATAACGATCTCATTTTTTAAATTGGTACAGATTGTTTTTAATTTGTAACGACACTTTGGCATAGCCTCAATTACTGTTACTGTTGCTGTAATAGTCTCTCCTGGATAAACAGGTGCTTTAAATGAAATGCTTTGCTCTAAATAAATAGTACCTGGCCCAGGAAGTTTTGTTCCTAATACTGCACTTATAAGCGAGGAAGTAAGTGCACCATGTACAATTGTTTTACCAAATTTGGTTCTTGCGGCATATTCGGGATTTAGATGGACCTCATTTGAATCTAGAGATAACTGACTGAACAAATTAACCTCATCCTGAGTAAACGCTTTTGATAGACTTGCTGAGATACCTACTGTGAGGCTTTTTTCTGCTGAATTCATAATGGTCTAACTTCTATACTGGCTTTTAAAATAATTTAAGAGAAAAATAGTGCTGTAGGATTAGTTTTTTCTAATGGATCTTTTAACTACTTTTCTTTTGGCTTTTTCAACGGGAATTACCTGACCAGGATTGGTACCGGCCCATCTAAATAATCTGATTCCTAAGCACCTCAAAGTGATGACATCATTCCTAGAGCCCATTTCAAAACCTGCGTAAAAGTATAATGATTGAGGCTAGTTGCACAAATTCGAAATAATTTTCAGGATAATAGTCGTATCTTGTTTCTACTCTCCGAAAAGATTGGATCCAAGAAAAGAATCGTTCGACCACCCATCTTCGTATGTAGCGTACATCGTCGAACCTCCCCATATTTCAAATCTAAATGGATCTGTTAAAAATAAATCAGAGATTGAAACACATGGAGGTGTTTATGGATATGGAAGTGTTGAAGAAGAAGATTAGTACGTTTAGAGGCGAGGGTGGGAGGGTTAGAATCACGGATGATGCTCTCCTGATGGAGATCTTGCATGCATGGGAGCAGTGGAAGGGACCTACGAAGGAGTTCTATCGGCAGATAGGAGTGAGCCAGACGGGGATGGCTTCGATCATTGGTAAGGCAAAGAAGCTAAGGCGTGAGGGGTACTTTCCTGCAGAGGAGTTTAAGGAGGTTCAAGTGATTGATCCTGGGGT
>Ga0255090_1000060_pt1 | contig 32257 bp, 61 predicted proteins | sample Colum_Yuk_RepA_8_2_FD_188444 | JGI IMG/M metagenome (GOLD analysis project Ga0255090, IMG submission 188444) | Freshwater microbial communities from Columbia River, Oregon, United States - Colum_Yuk_RepA_8d | ecosystem: Environmental > Aquatic > Freshwater > River | place: USA: Oregon...
AATCTTGGAAAAGCATAGTATTATCCACAGTGTTGAAATCCGTAATTTGGTTTTTGATGAAAGTGTTTTTGATAATTATCAAGATTACATTGTAGTAATCAAAAGAGTTGAAAAGTATGTCGATACGCTACGTGATGTGTTGATTGAAGCTCATAATCAACGTAAAATACCGTACTCTGTTAGCATGGAAACCATCAAGGAATTACATAAAACTTTTTTGTGTGATATGAAATTCCTTGATGACAACGTATACTCTGACATGATGTTGGATTTATACACCAAAGCAGCCATTGAAAACGATTACAAATAAATCGTTTAAAACAAACTACCTTGTTCAGTTGATGGGGCCGAGGTAGTTTTTGTTTTCTTTTTACCCAACATCAAATCACCATTATCTAAAATTGTGATCTTCCCTTTCTTACTCAAACCCTTTGCCATTACAGTTTTATGGTAATCAAGATGACGCACATTAATTTTTTGTTCGCCAATGTCCTTTAAAAGATCATCTTCCCCATAAGTTTCATGTGAAAGATTCATCTCCCCTTGTTTTTCCATATATTTTTCAACCAAGTATTTTAAAAACATTTCAATCTCCAAAAAATCTTTATTATTTAAGTGCTTACATTTTTTAACATTTAAACGCTTTATTGGTATATGATAATGATGTATAATTCATACATTCCCCGGAGATTTTCATGATTAACGTATATTCCGATTGTTCATACAAGCCTGACCGGGCAGTAGCTACCGTTTTTGATACATGGGGCCAAGAGTTTCTCATCTCATCATTTTATCGCACTGATAGTTCAGTAACTGCCGAAACAATTGCGTCTTTATATGCCCTCCGGCGTGTAAAGCATTTGCTTGCTATCGGGGTGGTTGATGAGTTCAGAATTTACACTGATTGTTTTGCTATTGCAGCATTTATGGATGAAAAGTTGGAAATGCAACCTCATAATTTCCAATTGAGTACCCGTAAAGTAATATCTCAGGTTATTCGTGAAAAGAATGAACTGATGATGAAATATGGTGTGAAAATTAATGTTTTATACATTAATAAAAAAGATAGTGATGAATTGAAGGCTGTAGATAACATTTCTTACCGTCAAATTGTTGGAAAGAATTTGGAGAGTAGAAAGAAAATGTCTTTTGGTGTGTTCTCACATCTTCCTTACTACATTGGTTATGATTTTTACTAAGAGGTGTTTATGTGTCATGGTACTCCATCAGCAATGTTTGTTATTTTGATGACAATATTAATTTGTTTCTTTATTTCAATAATATTTTGTAAATCAAAAGAAAGAAAAGAAAGTATCAATCTAGAAAAGAAGTGAGCGTAGCGAACACCGAGCAAAGCGAGGAACTTAATACCATTTTTTAGACATAGAACCCCATTTATACCACTTGACCTCGCTTTGCTCGGTGTTCGCTACGCTCAGTATTTCTATTTTAATTTTGTAGAAAGTACAGTTTTAGCCATTATATCACTCAGCGGCTTATTCACTAGGCCGTTTATTTCTCTTTGGTTTAATTCGTTTGAAACCAATCTTTGCTCCGCAGGATTATACAACTATACATAAAAACTTGTCAAGCACTTTTTACATATTTCAGATCAAGTGCTTATATTTTAATCTAAAATGACAATTTTAACATAAAACACACATACTTTATAAAAGATATAGTTTATGATTGTGTGGCATTTAATCACGAGAGATATCGAAATGGGCTACTACGTAAGAACTGCACAATGTACAGTTGTCATTCCTGCACAACATCTTGAACGTGTATATGAGATTCTTTGCAATCTGAACAAATATAATGAATTGAAACGTGGTGGAAGTTGGTCAGGAGGAAAGCAAACGAAATGGTGGTTTTCGTGGATGGATGAAAACTATCCTGAAACCTGTAATGACGCTATGGATATTTTCAAAATGCTTGGCTTTGATTGTGAATACAACAATCAAGGCGATTTGTGTTTGCTACACTACGATCAAAAGACTGGTCAAGAAGATTTGTTCTTGAAGGTCATTGCTAACTACGCAACTGGTATGATTCGTTGGGTTGGTGAAGATGGTGAAATTTGGGATACTGATTTCGATGGTGACTCTGTTATTGACGGGGAATGCCGTGAAATCTTTGATCGAATGGCAATTGAACAAACAAAAAAGTTTCTTGGATTTGTCTCAACAGGAGCGTAATATGGAAACTTCAACTATTGTTATTATAGTTGTTGGGTGCATTCTGGTAATTTCACTGATTGTGTTTTTGATTAAAAAATTTCCAGAAGCATTTGCCGCAATCACTGAAATTATTGGTGACATTTTTTCTATTTTTTGAGGTTTGTATGATTACTCCGGTAGCACGTATTGTCACCCGCATGCAAGGTGGTGATGATGGGCTGATGATTGGGACTTTGTTTAAAAGTGGTGTTGGTTTTATGAAGCCAAATACCATTTATGAAATTCGTAGTATTTGTGATGTTTTGACTATCGTTGAAATTGGTCGTGCAACAGGTGCAGGTGATGCTAACTGTACACATAACATGATGAATGGAACTGACGCTCAATTTCATTGGGGACAAAGTATCGGTGATATTATCGCCATTTATGGTCAAACAATGTTTCTTACCGAAAAAGAGTATGCTCAGATTGTTGCCCAGCGTAAAGCTGAATATGCTGCCCGTTATAACGAGGATTGATTTATGACCCCCAATGAACTTTATGAAATGTTTGAGCGTTGTAAAGATGCTTCCACAGAAAATGTTGAAATTACTCGTCAACCAGAAGTTTTCGTAATAAACTTTTTGAAAGATTATAGCGATAGTTTTTATTTGATTTGTGGCGCTAATGAAAGTGAAATAAAATTAGATGTGAATATAGAACGTCTGGCTGAAAATATCACCTTTGATGATGTTGAAAAGTTGGTTTACTGTGGTGTTTGTATGCGCCTTTATGGCGTATTTAAAAATGTAAACCAATACCGTTTGTGTTTTACCGTTTAACAAACTGTTACAAACTGGAAGTTGACGTAGTGGTGGTAGTTTGATAATATGTACTCATCGGAAGCAAACAGCAGAATGTGATAGAAATCATAGAAGCTGATGAACCATGAAACCGAGGCAAAGTCGCTGAATGTGATGAAAATCAAGGTAAGCGAATATGGGGAAACCCTAATAGAAGCCCTAAAGAGCCTTGGGCGGGGAAGTGGGTAGGTGGAGAGGAAACGTTCTGCTGCCGATAGTGTGTTAAAGTTTTGATCATTTGTACCACATCTTGTGGGCCGAACGGACGGGAAGTGCTGGCGCAACCATCTGTCCAAAAGGAGCCAGATTCAAGTGTACAATGCCTTGACATACAATTTGCAAACATGAGGGTGTACGCAAGGTTAGTGGCCCGGATACCTTACGACTTACTAGGGCTACGTTTGCATCAATGGATGGACGTGTCATTCTTATACCGGCTGGGAGTCATGATCCCATCTAGGCAAAGATTGCGAAGATTCTAGATTTAATTTACTGTGGTAAGGTTTTCTAGATACGCCTTATCACCTGTCGCTGTGGACTGACAATAGTAAAGGTTGCAAATTCAGCTAAATGCAACTAGGTCGATTGACATCATGATTCCGGAAAAGTGATGTTGGTGAAGAAATTGGCCGAAAACACAATACCCTGTCTCTTCAAAGGGCTGTCCTGTGACAGAAACGAAGGAAAACAACAGGCTCTGTTTTCCAAAATTAAATGACGCTGTACAAAAAGACCTTTCGGGGTCTTTTTGCTTTTTACATTTCAATACAAATAATTTAACAAAACACATTCTTAGTGTGATATAATTACCTATCATTAATGGAGACTTCTAATGTTTGCTTTTCAATATGCAACACCCCATAAAATCCTTGTTGATGTTTGGAACCTTACCGAAGAAGAGGCCATGAAGTATTGGTCTGATAATATTAAAAAATTTTCAAGAACGTTTTGAAAACGGTGAAGAACCGGAAATGTGTGTTTGGGGTAATATGCGCAACTCGGAAGATTACCATACAAAGGTAAAGTATCTTCACCATGACGATTGTATGGTGAAGAATAATAAATTATATGAAATTGTTGAGGTGAATTAATGCATAAAGTAATTTTTACTGGAACAGGTGGTTATGAAGGTGAACGCAAACGTGCCAATTCTGTCATGGAAGTTGGTAAAGAATATACTGTAATTGGTGGTACTATTCATTCATGGTGTACTGAGTTTGTTTTAGAAGAAGTACCGGGTTCATGGAACTCCACACATTTTGATGTTGACTATGATACATTCTCCAAATGGGATTGTATGGTACATTCCTATCCTCGCTGAAATGATACAATAAATAACAATACGAAAGTTGTTATTTATCATATAAACACATATAATTCACATATCAGACGAGGACATATATCATGACTATTGAAACTGCCAAGTACATTAAAGTTGATGCCGTCAACAACAACAACAAATTCTGGGAATACACCTACAATACCGATACCACCGAATTTATCGTGACATTTGGTCGTGTTGGCTCTAATGGTTCCAAAACCAAACCAAAAAACCTGTCTCGAAAAGAAGTCGATTCTAAGGTTCGTGGCCAAGTTAAAGAAGGCTACAAGAAAATCGACATCGTTACTGATGCCCCTCAAACCGCAAAGGTTGCTTCAAATGCAGTGATCAAAGAAGCGGCCATGACACAATTGACTCAAGGCAATCCTGTCATGGCCGCTCTTGCTGAAAGGCTTGTGAATGCTAATCGTCATGAACTGTACGAAGCATCTGGTGGACAAATGAGCATCAGTCTTGATACTGGTGTTGTTAGCACTCCGCTTGGTGTTGTCACCAAGGAAAATATTACTTCTGCTCGTTCTTTGTTGAACAATCTTTCTGTTTGGGTTGAGCGAAATGATTTTGATAATTCTGAGTTTATGCGTAATCTCAGTGATTATCTGATGCTGGTTCCCCAAAAGGTTTCCGCTCGTCGTGGCTGGCATCGTGAAGTAATCCGTGACATTCCCGGACTGCAAAAACAGAACACTATGCTTGATCAAATGGAAACATCCGTTGACTTGGCATTAGCCCAAATTGCTCAGGCACGTGCATCCGCTCAAGGCGAAACTCCGGTGTTGTTTGATACAACCATTAGTGTTGTTGAAGATGGTGCCACCATTGATCGTATCACCAAGTTTTTTAAACAAACTGCTAATAGCGTGCATGCGTCTAGCCGTTTGCGTCCGGTTCGAGTTTACGAAGTGAAACATGCCAAGATGGAAGCTGGATGGCAAAATGATGGTGCAAAGATGACTAACATTTGGGAATTGTGGCATGGAACTCGTGTTTTCAACGTGTTGTCTATTCTCAAAAATGGTTTGATCGTTCCCAAATCGGGAGGGTCTTACCATGTTACTGGTCGTATGTTTGGTGATGGTTTGTATTTTAGTGATCAAAGCACAAAGTCTCTGAACTATGCGCAGGGCGGCACATGGGATAATGGCCCTCGTGACAATAATTGCTTCATGTTCTTGTTTGACGTTGCTATGGGTAACTATCATGTCCCCCGTGGGTCTAATAGTCAACTCCACCGATATGGTTATGATAGTGTTTTTGCAAAGGGAAGGGAAAGTGGTGTCATGAATAATGAAATGATCGTATATCGTTTGGGTCAAGCGGTTCCTCGTTATTTGGTGGAATTTTCCGACAAGTAACACATGGTTACAAAAAGGGATTGTACATCAATCCCTTTTTCATTTATAATGTGTCTATCAAGCAACGAGAATGATCATGTACTATCGTTTACCGAATCGTGAAGTCACCCAAGATGTTAATGAATATGCACAAGCATGGAAAGAGCTTGGTGATGATATCCAAGCGTTTCTTCAATTGAATGGCTCTAATGCTATTGTCATGGGGTTTGATCCCGGTGTAGTATTAAATGATACCCGTGAAGTCAATGGTAAACGTGTTTATGATACTATTCAATCTGGTGCAAGTTCACATTTGTCAAATGATGTTGCACTTGCCATTCAAAAAGCCTATCGTACATTGAAAGGCATTCAATAATTTTTTGGTGATTTATATGAAACCTTTTTACATGATTCGTCATATCCCTTCTGGACTTTTCAGTAAGGGCGGCGATGTTGATTATACCAAGAATACTTTGGAAAAGTTATCTGAACGTGGTAAAATGTGGACGACTCGTGGTAGTTTGCGTAGTCATTTGTCATTGGGAAAGTATAATGATGATTTTGAAGTGTTAGAATGCATCATTACACCAACAAAAATGGTTCCTATTGCCGAAGAAAAGGCGGAAGCAAAGAAAACTAAAGACAAGCGTAACGCAGCTAAAGAAAAGCGTATGGCTGAATACCGCAAAATGGAAGCCGAAGAAAATAAAAAGAAAGCACAGGCTGAAATTGACCGTCTGTTACGTCAATATCCTGATCTTGCTGGTAAGGTGAAAAATGCCAGCTAAGCCAAATGATCGACTTGATATCGACTATATTAATAGCCTTCCACAACTTTGGGATGGTAATTGGCCGGTGCATGATTTTGAGGTAGAAACTGGTCTATATCGCATTGATGTGTGTGGAATTCTGGAAGTGTGTCATATCGACCGTTGTATATCAATGCATGATGGGTACGGAAAAACGTATTATGTTGGTGACTTTGAATTAGATCAAAGTTTGTGGGAAGATCGTGTCCCTGAATCAAATCAGTAAAGGTTAAACAAAATGATTAAGCGTGAAGATGTTTCTATTGACAAAATCTTGTGGGATGCCCAATTTGGTGTTGGGAAGGTTATTCATGTGGGTGATGATTGTTTTCTGATGGAGTTTGCCCATTGCATCCATAGTAATGACGTTGGTGTTGACCTTGGTGGTAAGTTCGATCATTGTCGTTTCTATGATTATAATAAAGCATATGACATGAATGCTTTGTATTTGTCATATACGCCTGATCGCACCATTATGGATAAAGTTTCCATGAAACTTATCCCTATGGAATATCTGCAAAGTCCCCAAAGTGCGGTTGTCAAGACGGAAGATGGTATCTTTGCCACAGTGTTCAAAGATGACGAAGGCCGTTATGTGGTTGAAGGTGTTTCGTCAAGAGACGACAACCCGTGTTTCCTTGCTTCTGAACCTATTGGATGGTATCCTCTCGATATGTTCAGTGATGATTGACAAATCGTAACACAAAAAGGGTAGCACGAAGCTACCCTTTTTCATATAATATGTCATATTTCTCAAAATGGTTCTATCATGATACGCAATCATACTGTTTTTGGTAAAGCAATTACCGATAAAAAGGATTTGAGTATTCTCAAAAAGATGATGGAATACTATGATAAGCAAACAGTTAATCAAGCATTGTATCCTGAACATATCCCCGAAATGAAAAGAATACTGGCTGGATTGTTCACTGAAAGTCAAATGAAAAGGCTTTCTACAATTTCTCCGGTTCGCCTTATCCAAAATATTGTCATGCATCATGATAAAAGCTATTTGCAATATAATGGATTTTCGTCAACCGTATATTTTTTGGTTGTAGAAAGCGAAGCCAAATATGAGTATGAAGACAGCCCTGAACACAATTATCTTATTTGCGGAAACGATCACCGTGAGTTGACAGCAAACCAATTGTATTCATTCAACGCCCGTCAGTATCATGGTGTTATGGTTGACAAAAAGTTACACGGATTTTGTTTGTTTTTCAAAAAAGCATGATACAATACAAACATACCAACACCGGATATTACCATGAAAACTAAAAATGTACCTTTTCACCCTGAAACTTGGCGTCGTTTGAAAGAATTGTATGGCAGCGAATGCCGTGCATATTATGCCGATTGTGGCGTGGATATGCAACTCACCGAGTTTACAGGTGTTGATCAAGGAAGACCATCATGGGCGGGGGTTATAGATGGTGGTTTGTGTGTTTTAATGCCATCTAGTTTGAAGGATATTACTATTGTTTATCCACTGAAAACAAAAATAGTTCCTTTTGACAAAAACATCAAAGACCCCGTTGCAGTTTATTATGCATATGTTGGTGGTCGTGACAAAGTTTACGATTATTATTTCTTCAAGAATGGTGTATTGATGGTCATGCTTGAAGATAAACAAGCAACTAAAAAATGTGGTGGTGAAATGAAGTTTATGCTATATCCCGGCCTATCAACTGCTAATCTTGTTATGGAAGTGGAGATTTAAAACATGTTTAGCCCGAAAGAACATGAAGAAATGCGCCGCCAACTATGGATTAACATTTGCGAACAATTAGCTCGTTCTGAACGTTGTACGTCTAAGTATAGCATGGTAGAATGGGCGGATCATGCGCTTGATGCTTTTGATAAAAGGTTTGCCGAGAATAGCACTACGATTCGTGACAAAAAATGCAATCTAGGTATAAGCCTAACTAAAGGTGATTAATATGCATCAAGTTGTAGTTACCAATCGTGAAGAATCTGCTACCATCAGTGTTTATGATGAAAATGATGTGATGGTTAAATCCTTCGAATCAGATTTTGTCATTTATACGAAAGATACACTGGATTATTTCTTGGGTAGTTCTTTCGTTTACGATAAGGCAACCGGATTGTTAGATGGCGACTATGAGCGTCATGTGAAAGTTGTTGTTCATAATCGTATTTGTGATTGTTGTGAATCATGCTCTATGATTCTTAGTGTTGATTTCACCATCTACATTGACGGCAATTACGAAGTTGATTATGACTTCACTGATCTTTTCCCGACATGGGGATGTGAATCTGAACAAGAGGCTAAAGAAGCACTTGCTAAGACCCCCTATGCCTGTTATAATGAACTTGTCTTCTGCTAAAGGTGAATAACTATGATTGGTAAGTATACACGTGAATACACTCATACGACAGACCGCTTGATAGGATTTAATCCCGGTGAACACGAAGCAACTCGTCGTGAACTGTGGATGCAAGCCGTTGTTTCAACATTGTCGCAAGGTAACGTATTGGCAGAAACAGCGGTTTCAAGGGCTACAAAAGTTCTTGCAGAGTTTGATGCGAAGTTTGCTGTAGCGGTAAAACTTTAACAAATATTATACACGCCTTGTTGTATGGTGTGTTATAATGTCAACAACAGTTAATTGAGAGTTTGAAAATGGGTAGTAAGCGTGTTTGGGTTGTTCGTGGTTATGATACGGATTCAGTATTTGCCAAGAATGTTGGTATGTCACTTGATTCTGTCCCCGGTGTTGTCCGCAAGGTTGTCGCCAGCGAACGTAAGGCCGTTGAAAGCCTTTTGATCGACCCTGTTGTTCGCACCATGTCTCCGGTTGTTCGTGTCACCCCTGATACTGCCAACTGTGAAAATATTGTTGGCTATTATGTCAACGTAAAGATTCCGGTCAACAGTTATGATGAACTGCGCAGTCTGCGTAAGGATATCATCTTTGCGGTTAACCAATGGGCAGAAAAGTCTCGTGTCGCTGGAAACCGTGGATTTCGTGCTAATGCAGTGAAGTCTCCGGTCATTGAACGTAATTTTGAAGGAACTTATAGCCTCAAGTTCAACGTTCTGTTCTCCAACACCATTTTCTACAGTTCTAAGACTTGGCGTAGCGATGCACACTCCAAGTCGAATGAAGTAGAAGATTTCAGTTCACTGGAAACCTTCGTCCGTGGGGCAGTAGGAAAGCCCGTAACTGTCACCTTCAAGCCGGTTTAATACCGGCTTCACCTTTTTATAAACATTAAAGAATAAAGAATAATATGACACCACAAGATTATATTAAACAAGAAATACTTTTGAAGTGCGCAAGCTGGAATGTTTTTGATGATCCGAAATATACACCCGTAACAGAACAGGATATAAAGAATTTCACTGCTGAACAAATCAATGATCTGTATAACAAAGTTGTTGAAAATGACGATCATTGGGATGCAGAAAGTGAAACTCGCTGTGGCTATGACGAAGAAACTGATATCCCATCGGATTATAGCCGACATTACGAATCAAAGTCTGTAGCCATGCAATGTCATGATGGAAAGTGGGTTGGGTGGACTTACTGGTATGGTGGTGGAAAACATGGTGAACCATCCGCAGTTGAATGGATAGAATATGCTTATTTTGTAAGTTGCGAAGAAGAAGAAAAATTGGTTATTATTCGCACATTCACTAAAGACTAACGATTACACAAATAACACATCAATTCTAAACTAGTATGATATAATACTCATATCAACTAAAAGGTTTCTCACATGAAAATTCGTTCCCATCGTGGTGGCTTCGCTGAAAGTTTGGCCACACTCGAAACAATCAACTATGGTAAATCCTATGTTGCTGAGTATTTTGAAAAATACTATGGTTTCGACATTAACGAAGACCTATTGGATTTTCAGCCGGTTGCATTTGATTCTCGTGAAGGTTGGAAAGATAAGACTTTCCTCGTTACTTTTGATGGTATTCCTCTTGGCTACACCAATGAGATGGTTTATTAATTTATTTTGAAGGAAAAATAATGTCCTCTGATATTTTTCAAGTTCGTTTGGACAAGCTTGAACAACTGCGTCAAAACGGAAATGCATACCCAAATGATTTCCGTCCGTTACATGCGGCTTCTGATGTAAATCTCACCACTGAAACAGAAACAAAGTTTTATCAATTGGCTGGTCGTATTATGACTAAGCGTGGTCAGGGTAAGGCTTCTTTCTTCCATCTTCAAGATCATAGTGGTCAAATACAAGTTTTTGTCTCATTTAACGATGTTGGTGAAGAAAACTATGCACAATTCAAGACACTTGATATCGGTGATATCGTCGGTGTATCAGGAAACGCCTTCACTACCAAGACTGGTGAATTGACTATTCGTGCTGAATTTGTACGCCTGTTGGTAAAGTCTTTGAATCCAATGCCTGAAAAGTTTCATGGTATTGCCGATCAAGAAATTTCTTATCGTCAGCGTTATCTTGATTTGTTGACTAATGAAGAAAGTAAGGCTCGCTTCCTAATTCGTTCTAAGATTATTTCCACCATTCGTTCTATTATGGATGGGAATAACTATATCGAAGTAGAAACCCCAATGATGCATCCTATTCCCGGTGGAGCTAATGCAAAGCCATTTATTACCCACCACAATAAGCTCAATACTGATTTGTATTTGCGTATTGCCCCTGAGTTATATCTCAAGCGTTTGTTGATTGGTGGCATGGATAAGGTATACGAAATCAACCGCAATTTCCGCAATGAAGGTATGTCAACACGACATAATCCTGAGTTTACTATGATGGAATTTTATTGCGTTCATACCGATTATCACTACATGATTAATTATATCATTCAATTATTTGATATTCTGTGTCGTAATATTGTTGGGTCAAATGTAATTAATTATCAAGGACATAGGATAGATATGGCAGATTGTAGGGTTATTACTATGGCAGAGTCTATTAGCCAATATTGTGATATCCCAAAGTCTGATGTTATGAATGCTGATTTTTGCCGTCAATATATCAAGGACAATTTTTCCCATGAAACCAATGATTCATTGGGGTTGATGCATAATTTCTTATTTGAAAAGGTAGTTGAACCTGAATTGATTCAACCAACATTCATCACTGAATATCCTGTTGAAATATCACCATTGGCACGTCAATGTGATCATGACACCACTGTTACAGAACGTTTTGAACTGTTTGTTGCAGGACGTGAATTGGCTAATGGATTCAGTGAATTGAATGATCCTATTGAACAGGCAAAGCGTTTCCAAGCACAATCAGAAAGCTTTGACGATGAAGCCATGCATTATGATGATGATTATATCGAAGCGATGAAGTATGGTTTGCCTCCTTGTTCTGGATGTGGTATTGGTATTGATCGTTTGGTAATGTTGTTCACTAATGCCGCATCTATTAAGGATGTTATTCTGTTTCCACAAATGAAGAAGATTTAAAATGACAAAATCTATAGATTATATGAAAAACAAAGATGTAGTTGAATACATCAATAAAAACCGGACATGAATATCGCAAGAAGGAAAAGACCCTCTTGCGTCTTCCAGCAAAAAATGAAGTTGGTAAGGTTTTTATTACTTACGTAAAAGCGGGTAGTAGTGTTCGACAAGAGTCAATCAACACTATTTCGGAAAACACTGTGATTGCCCGCAATCCTATTGTAATTGGTAATAAAAACGGTGAAGACATTTATAATGAATGGTTGGTTGCAAAAGAAGTAATTACCAAAAATTATGGGAAAGACGTTCTTGGTGAACTAACTACTGAGTTTAAACCGTTTCAAAAAACAGCAACTGTTGTGGCAACCCCTATCACAAAAGAACTACTTGCGATTGCGTTTCCACAAAATTCTGGCAATGAACTACCAATTAAGGTTGATTGGAGTCCAGAACCTATGATTGCTCATGTGGGCGACTATTTGACCAATCAGGGATATTCTATTGCCCCTGAAATAATTGAAAAAACATACGAAGAAGTAAAATGATAATTACAATTGGTAATAAACCAGAAGTAGAAAATCAAGCTGAATATTTGAACATATTTTCATCAATATGTTCAAAACGTGCTTTCAATAAATCTAAAAAGTATGATCAGTCTGGGTACAAGTTTATTGAAGGTAATAAATGCTCAAATATGCGCAATGGTGGATTTTTTGGGCTACTACAATATGCATATATAAATCATTTGAATATTGCAATCAATCCTAATGATATTTGGGCTGTTATTGTTGGTCAACTAATCACTTTTGTTAGTGATAATAGTTCTCAATACGGTAAATTGTTTAGTGATGACCCAACAAATAAGAAAACCTTGGCTGTTCCTTCTGGGTCTGTTCATCGCATGCCTGTTGAGACTCTAACGAATGAACTTAGAAACAATCTTAACTTTGATGCGGATTTGGTTCTTCAATATTTCAGCACGACAACTTCTGATTCTGCATTATCATTGCAAGTCATGTTGTGTGATATGGCGTCTCCATTCTACGACTATTCCATGTATTTGTGTGGAATCAACCAAATTAAAATTGGTGGTATGAAGACCGATTGGGAACGCCTCATAGAAGCCTTTAATAGCCTCATAAACCTGTTTTTGAATCATTCCCATGCCGATGTACTGGATGAGTACAAGCATCGTGTAAACGCCGTCCTAGAGCGTTTCGTGGATGTTTTTGATGGTAAGGTTGACCTAGATTATTGGTCTTCAATTTATACACAGAAAAACGTTGGTAGTGGTAGCCAAGTTGAAGTGACAGGTTGGTGTCGTGACTTTGTGATAAAAATACCAAAACCTTGTTATATTGAAAATCTGTCATTTGACTATGGTTTCATTGATTACAAGAATATTACTACTGGTCAAACTTTTGGTATGATTGCAGGTGCATTTGAGTCTGTACTACTTGATGGTTTTTATGAACTAGTTTATAGTTCAACAGTGTTTGAATATCTCGAAGGCGAAGAATACAAGACCTTCAAAGAAGAATCATGGGCAAGGGCACGAGCTAAACGTGATGTAGTCAAAAATGAATATCCTGCATATGAAAATGGTGTATCCGCCTCAAAATCTAAAGATGAAGCTTCGGATATCGTGGGAAAAATGAAAATTAAGATTGAGTATAATTCAGGCGTTTACTATTGCCCTTATGTGCCAACACAATTATTTGATAAGGAAAAGGCAAAGGCAATTGTCGAGGCAAGTAGAAAAAACCTTTCTGAGATAAATCAGGAAATTGAAAACTTCTTGCGTTTTGAAGATATGTGTGATAAAATGGATAAACAACTACTTTCACCGAAGAAATAAAAATGCACGTTCCACGTTTGTACCGTTTTGCAAAAGAGTCGATGGCCGCACAAAATCATGCGTATAGTGATTTTCGACATATTGTGTGGAAGATGGATAAAGATATGACAGATATCAATTTCCGCCTTCATATGGTAGGGCAACTTGATGAATATCAACGAATGGCACGTATTACTTACAAAAACTTTTTCATGTCTTTGGATGGTGATGTGAATAAAATGGGATTTGTTGATATACCGTTACTTTCTGGTCAAATTGAAACATTGTCAAAAGAGTTAATGCGAATTGAGCGTGAAATTGTTTGCTCCGACCAAAACATTTTAATTCTTCCTGTTAAAGATGCTATCAATGAATTGAACTGTATACAATGCCATCCATTTTTTGACATTAATGAATCCGGTGCTATTTTTAAACCAACAGATTACTTTTGCTATTGCATTAATGAATTGATCAAAGAATGTGAACCGTTTGGCATAAAGATGCATAGCATGTTTTATATCATTGCCAAAAATTATCCAGAAGAATATATGCTTCCTTTATATTGGAAGTTAAACAACCAAGCAGAGGAAAAAGCTAATGACTAATGACGACAAGATTCAATTTTTGCGTGATATGCTACCTTCTATTGAAGACGGTAGCTATATTCTGGACACGTCCGATTATTCGCCTCGCCTTATTGAAAATGTTTTGGAGGAATATGGTTATCATACACCAAACGTTGATAAAAATGGTTGGCAAGTTGATTTTTGGATCACCCATATCAATCCAAGAAAGAAAATCTCACTGGTTCACTCCGGATGCTGGTATGAAGGTGAATCTACATTAGGATTGGAAAAATAATGTCTTTTTTTTATAATGTACCAAAACAAGTAGTTGAACGTAATAAGCATCTGTTCGAAACACTAACAGATAGCGAACTTACTTTTGTTGTTGATCATATAACCATGCGTATGTGGTCTATGTATGATGAACATGAATGTTTGAATGTTTATTATCATCCTTGCAATCATTCCGCATTTTTTGATGTGTTCCGATATTATTTCATGAAAAATCTTTCACCAGAAGATTTTGATCTTTGTTATGGAAGTTAAGATGAAAATAAGAAATATGTGGTTAGCATTGCGTGACCAATTACCATTATCTCGTTTATTGAAAAACATTAGAACTGGAAATGTTTTTGGTTTGTTTTCGAAGTATTCTCATGAAAACAAATCCGGTAAGCCAAAGGTGATGTACAATACAAAAGAAACCGCACAAAAATCCGCATTAGCTATGCAAAAGAAGTATGGGTATTACTATTCAAACTACAAATGCATGTTTTGCGATGGATACCATATTGGTCGTAATCGTTCATCCATAGAAGATAAAAAAGAACAATAAAATATCCCATAACTTTTACTTTTATGGGATATAGAGGGATAAATGAATTATACACTTGAAACATATAAGATATACCAAAATACAATAACACAAGTAGTAATAACAAACGAGATATTTCCTCATTTGAATCATGTATATCATTATGTTAAACAGTTAGACCCTGATATAAAATTTAATACCAATGGGTCTTATCTAGTTGGTGATACTCTTTATATTGCAAAACCATATTTTGAGTATACGGCAGATAAGTTTACCGACAAGAAAAACCGTGTTTGGGAAATTTTCATAGATTCATCGTACTATGATATGGCATGTGTGCGTCAAATTGGAGACAAAAACTTCAATTCGATTGAAAGTTATCATTTCCCAACATTATTAGATGCGCATATTTTTGCATCATTATTAAAGAGTGCTGATTGATGGAAGAAGTATTAGTAGAAATAAAATTAGTTAAAAACTATATTTCAGAAATGGAACATGTTGAAAAAATGAAAAATATTTTTTCGTATCCTAGTGATTTTACAGAAGCCACAAAAGATTGGATTGTTGGCGATGATAACGACGGCGAAATATTTTTTATAACGGCTAACAAAGAAATAGTTGGCATAACAGGTTGGTATTCGATTGAAGAAGGAAAATATGGCCTTCGTTGGCATGGCGTATTTCCTGATTATCGTAACAATGGTTATAGTAGGTTAGCTATATCTTTACTATATCGTCATCTTGTAGATATTGAATGTGGTTGGATTTCATTATATGAAATATCACCCAATGAAAATACTGCCGAGTATTTCTTCAAACAAAACTTCAAGCGAGTACGTGATAATAAAACATGTGATATTGTTGTTGAATCCGGTGGTGATATTGGAGATTCTATAGTTCTTGAATACAATGCCTCAAGTTTACATATTGTCCCGTTGTTTAACAGTATTGAACAAATGTATAATGTTAAAATATCCCGCTTCTATGATGGTTATGGCGATGGCAATAGAAACTATGGCGCAAGTGCTGGCAACGATATCTATCTAGCACCATATGATGATCCAGATTTAGAAATTGCAGCATGTTTCCATGAATTAGGTCATATATTGTCTGGTAGAGAATTATTCCCTAACAAAAATAAACAATATTTCACTTGCAAATTGACCGCTGAAAGTGTAGCGTGGGAAATAGGATTCCGTGAAATGGCTAAAGCGGGATTCTGTTTGCACTATAATTCTAAAGAATATGAATATGCTAGAAAAAGCTTGGCCTCTTATATTGGGGGTGAATACGATGATGTAATACACCATTCAAAATTGTATCAACATAGCCTACGTTGTGAAATTGATAAAGATTTAGGAATAATTCGATGATTGAACTAACTATTTTGATTTCTATATTAATAATATTACTTATTATCTATGGAATAATTAAACTGATTACATTACCATTTCGTTCTAAGAAAAAACGAAATAATTCCCAATATTCAAATTATCACAGTTCAAGAAATTACGATGGTGATATAGATTTCAATACCAACAGTAATCATAAGTCTGGATTCTGGTCTAATGTATTTGATGGCGATGGTGGAAGCGATGGAGGTGGTGATGGAGGTGGTGGAGGCGATTAAATGACATTTTTAGATTTTGTGGAATCTATTGAGGATTGTGGTTGGGTTAGTATAAACGATCCTGATAAAAGAAATATATACCTTTTTTGGAAAGAATTGTTTCACGACTCTATATTAAATGAGTGTTTAATACATGATATATTTTATGCGTGTTCTGTATTAGAAGAAATTGATTTTGATATCATGAACTCTGATGCGGCTAAAAAAGTAAAAATACACCAGATATGCTATAAAATAATATCTGAAACCTCTATTTGGGAAGAATCTGGTGAATTGGAAACAGATGATCAAAAAAATATTTTAATAAGACTCAAAAAAATAAAATCTGCAATTAATCAAATAAAGAAAATTTTGTGTAAGGAAATGGAGTTGTTAGACTCAACTACACCGACTATCTATAACCATGTGTGGTCTGTACTGCACGATATTGAAATTAATTATCATTATAAATCAAATTGGGAATAAACATGACACTATATTTTTATGCAGTAAAAATGAAAACTACATATTATGGTCTTGAAAGTAAACACGAAAAGGAAATAGTTAAAAGCGGTGTTATATTTGATGGGGATATAAACAGCGCAGATGATTTTCACTACATTCGTGACCTAATTTACGAACGTGTAAAAGATGGTTGTGGCTGTGATACCTTCGTTTCGGATATTTCATTAATAAGCTTCAACAAAATCTAAAAATGCTTCAAAAAATTGTTAAAAATAGCTTGACATTCGTAAAAAAACACTATATACTTATGTCATCGAAGCAAATTACAACAGTGTAGTTTGATAAACAAACCAAAAGGGTAAAAGATATGTGGATCACCAAAATGAACAAGCCAAGCATGATTAGCACTGCAACTGTGCGATTTGTTCGTATTCCATTTATTTTTCGTCCCTTTATTAAAGTATTGGGGTTTTGTGTGCATGACTAAAGAATACATCTAAAAGTCAAAGTTTCACAAAACCCGCATTAAGCGGGTTTTTTATTATCTGGTTGTTGGCAAAGACGTTAAGCCGCATGGCACGGGGCCATGTAGTTGCGGGTTAGAATCCCGCCAACCAGACCAAAATTAATCCAGTTGTTAGTGTTTAACGGTAGCACACCTGCTTTGGGAGCAGGTAGAGAGAGTTCGAATCCCTCACGACTGACCAATAAAATACAACCGTAATTCAATGGTTAGAATACAGTTCTGATAAAACTGTTATAGTAGTTCGATTCTACTCGGTTGTACCAATAATGCGCCTCTGTAGCTCAGTGGTAGAGCAGTGTCTTGATAAGGCATTGGTCGCTGGTTCGAATCCAGCCGGAGGCACCAAAACAACGGTTTGTAGCTCAATAGATAGAGCACTCGCTTTGGGAGCGAGGGGTTGTGAGTTTGAGTCTCACCAAACCGACCAATTTTATCACGCAGCGATAGCTCAGGCGGTAGAGCAGTGGACTGAAAATACATGTGTCGTCGGTTCGATTCCGACTCGTTGCGCCAAACATACATGCAGAGATAGCTGAGATGGATTAGCATGGGACTGAAAATCCTATGAGGTGGGTTCGATACCCACTCTCTGCACCAACATACGGTAGTACCCAGCACAGCTACGAACTGTGACTAAGGTAATGGAGTGAAGCCAAACAGGCCAATGCAGGTTCGACCCCTGTCTACCGTGCCAAATACAATGGGCCATTGGTGAAATGGATATCATTAGAGGCTACGAACTTCTAGGTCTTGGTTCGATTCCAAGATGGCCTGCCAAATGGGCATAAGGTATTCTGGTTGAATTCCAGATTTAAGCTTGGTAGCGATACAGGTACATGCTTCGACGGAAGATAGCAGTTCGAGTCTGCATATGTCCACCATTTAAAAGAGGTAAACTGTTATGGACGAAGACCCCCGTGGTAAACCCACACTTGCGGCTGATTTTAATAGTCGCTTTTTGAAAGATCGTGATGATACAGGACGTTTTATAGTAACATCAAAGAGAACAGGCAAACGTTATTATGTGGAAGCAATTGGTGATCCACACATTCAGTGGGGTTCAATAAATCCCGGAACTGATGAATTGATGGTTAAGAAAGGTTGGAAGAAGAACAAAGGTTCTATTGAACCAGAAGAAACCATGATAACCAAAGAAAACGGGTTTTCAAAAATCCATGATTTGAAACCGGGTATTAGTCCGCATGCATACATTGATATGCTTGATGCAGAATATCCAAGTTTGGGGGTTGTATGATACAGTCAAACTTAATTGATTTAAATGGAAACCGTATATTCATAGCACAACGTAACACTGAATCGTTTAAACTTGCTGGAAAGCGTGGTTTATATTTTGGGAAATTGTGTCGAATGATACTTGATAGACAGGATTAATCCTGTCTTTATACTAGCATAGCTCAGCGGTAGAGCAATTCGTTGACATCGAATAGGTCGGGGGTTCGATTCCCTCTGTTAGTACCAACCTTTCAAAGTTACATTTCTTAACTTTACATTTTCCATCCTTTATCTTAAAATTGCACTATCAAAACTTACCTCGGTGTAATTGCAATGGCTAATGTCTTCCTTATCACTCGGCGTCGTGGTGGATTTGAATACAACGAAGTTGAAAATGTGAAAGCATTTAGTGACGAAGCAAAGGCTAAAGATTTCGTCACAAATCAAAATTTGTCTGAACACAATCTCACTAATGCCCATGCCGAGCTTTCCGAAGCACTTGAACCGTTGATTAAGTCTATCAATTCAATTTTTATTCCCAAGCCTAAAATGCATGACATTCCTAAATGGAATGGGAAGAATGGTAAGATGCCTCAAGAAATGAGAGATAATGTAAATCAGTTGAAGTTTAAAAATTCACAACTGATTGAGCAATATTTCAATGAATGTCGTGATGCAGAGCAAAAGATTATTTCGGAAGGAAATTATATTTCGATTGTCAATAGTGTTGTTGAAAAATATGGTGTCGATAAGGAACGTTTGTTCACAGATGTTAACGATCCTTCAACACTTGAGTTTGGTATTCAGCTTGACGATTTGTGGAGTTACGAGTATACTCCCATTGAACTTGTTTAACTTTTCGAGGATGAATTATGGCAATTTTCTTTGGTGACTTTTCTTCGTATCAAAAATTGACAGATACTTTAGGTGTCGTTTGTCATGAAAATGATTTGATTATGGCTGGTACTGCCATTACATGTGATGATTATATTCAAGTTATCGTCGCCTATAAGTCTGGTTACAATATTGCTGTCATTAAAGACCGCTTTTGTCCTTGTTGTGTTGGATTATGTGAAATTGATACCGATGCTGAAATAATGTCAGTTGAGGACTTTTGTGACCATCTTGGGGATGACTATTTGTTACAACCATATTTGGAAGATGCATCTGAAATTATCAAGGGACTTATGGTGTGATTACTGCTCAAATAAATCGTGCAGAATGATCGCAATACGATGAAGATGGTGATCTTAGACCATGTTGTACAACTCCATATCAAAGGAGTTGTACAACATGGTTGCATAAATCACTAATATATGTTAAAATGCAACCACCACCGTCTAAGGTAATTATCATGAAAAAGATGCCATTGTTGTGCCGTTTGGGTGTTCATAGCTGGTCTGTTTATACTCAGGTGAATGTTGTGCGTGGTGGAATTTTTGAAAAGGTCTGTCTTTGTTGTGGTGAAAAGAAGGTTAAGTTTGGCGAACCTTTGTAATAAAATGCGGAACGTCCTTGTATTTTTGAGATTTATGAAATGAGCAAACCAGATAACACGTTTGAATATTTTTGCGAATTACGCAAATTACAACTCGACCCCAATACAAACATCTTTTACAAGGATGATTATGTTGTTGGTCTTATCTATGAATTGACATCTAGTAGCTCAAAACCTCACAAAATTACCTTGGTTTGTCAACAGACCGGCCAACATGTTTTTGATGATTTTTCAGATATCTATTATGAAATCGTCATCGAACAAAAAATCAGAACTCTTTTTGGAGATTATGTTCTTGACTGATATCAATCATCGCCGCAAAAATCGTAAGCCGGTGAATCAACGACATGGTGATCGCCATAATTATCATAATGGCTATGCACACCCAGATTGTAAAACAAATGATTCTGATGTATGTCGTCAACGTGTAGGCAAGACTGATTATCTTGATAAATCTTTGCATGCATGGGGGAGAAAGTCATTACTGGCGGATAAAACACCGTTTGCCTATATTGGTAATGATTTCTGCAATGGTCATCGTGGTATGGCAAAATCTGTCCGTGGTGCTAAGAAGTTTGTTCGTTCACGCATTCGTTTTCATGAAAATGCAGCAACCAAGAAGATGGCCTATATTGATGAAGAATGAATATTCTGATTTTGTCAAGAAGGACTATGAATTATTGCTGCAAGACTTCAATAATCCCAATGGTATTTCTCAATTTCGATTGAAACAAGCATTCGCAGATGGTAAACTATGCGAATGTAAATCCTGTTTCTGTTGTTATGTTTTCTCTCACTATAAAGGTAACGTATAATGGGCACACGCCACCTGATCGCTGTAAAAATTGATGGCGAATATAAAGTAGCACAATACGGCCAATGGGATGGTTATCTCAGCGGTCACGGTGTTAAGATTCTACGTTTCTTGAATAGTCGTCATAAGAAATATGAGCGTTTCAAAAATAGGGTGCGTAAATGTTCTTTTTATACCGAAGCTGATTTTGAGTTGATTGACTCTAAAATCAATGATCGTGGATTTATGAATGTCGAATGGAGTGATGTTCCGGTCAAATGGCAACATGTTTATCCGCAATTGGATCGTGATTTGTGTTCTAGAATTTTGAGTTTCGTTGCTGGAACAAAAAACAAAGAAATCAAGCTGCGCAATAGTATCAAATTTTCTTGTGAAATTGGTTGTGATTATGCGTATGTCATTGATTTTGATACACATACTTTCGAGGTGTTTGTATCTCCGCATCACAAAAAGTATACAGACACCAGTCGATTTATGCCGTATTATGATGAAAGCAATAGGTTCTCTCGTTATCCAATGGTGTTGTTCAAGAAGTTTGATTTGAACAATCTTCCGTCACCGAAAGAATTTTTGAAACTTGATGAAGAACTGTACGAGGATTGATTGATGTTTGAAGTACAAGCTGGTGAAAACATTTACGCTTATATTCGCCGGGTGAAAAACAATTTGATTGTCAATGGCAAAGAAAAAACTACCGTATGTTTTGGCGGTATTAACTTAACTGTTTATTCGTATAGCAATATTTCTGTTGTTGCTGAAAACTACATGATGCTTTGCAAACTGCGTAGTCAAGGGTTTCCATATTAATTTAGGTGTTTAAATGGGTGTTTTTGTTGTTGAAGCCTCTGGTGGCGAATATTCAGACAAATGGTCGGTTGTTGAGTGCGTTTGTTTAACTGAGGAAAAGGCAAAAGAAATTGTTGCCAAGAAAGAAGAACGCAAGCGTATACTTCGTGAAGCTGAAAAGGTTTTGAAACAGATGTATGCTGATTGGTGTACTGCCAATCCCGAATATAAGCGTTTTTTTGAGTTTTTCAAAGGCGTAGATGTTCCTAAATGGAAAGCTGGTGGACACATACCAGATGATTTCCGTAAAGAACGTGATGCTATCCGTAATAAGAATACAGCGGATGCCAAAGCTTTTTATGAAAAATTGCATGCTGAAAAGGAAGTATTTCATCTCAAGCGTGTTGAAGAAGTAAAGAAGTTTTTATCTGATAACGGTTTCAATACACAAGATTTTGGTGTTGATGAAATCACATGTGATTTCAATTATTCGACAAAACACGTATCAGATGTCAATTATACATATTATGAAGTACCAATAATGGAATAAAAATGATAAGAATTAAAATAGACAGTTTATACCCCGATCTAGGTTATTTGTATCTAGATGCAAAATTGCCAATTGCAAAAACAGTATCATCCAAAGATGAATTGTTTAATTTTGATGTCAACACCAATAATGAATTAGTTGGTGTTGAGTTTCTGCACATAACCAAAATCAATGAAAAGTATCAAATTACCGTCAGTGAAGATAATTTGAGTACCATCGTTGAACTAGTCAATAACATTTACAACCAAGAGAATCAATAAAATGGGGACACGTCACCTTATAGCCGTCCAAGTCGATGGTGAATACAAAGTAGCACAATACGGCCAATGGGATGGCTATTTGAGTGGGCAAGGAACAGATGTTCTTAATTTCCTAATTGGTTTGAATGGAGATTATGAAAAATTCAAAGAACAAGTTCGTCAGTGCCGATTCATGACCTCAGAAGATATCAATGACATTAATTCAACCATTATTGGTGGTATGATAGATGGAAAAGAGTGGCAATATGTCTATCCTCAACTAAGCCGTGATATGGGGGCAAAAATATTGGATCATATCATGCAAAAAGACACCGATAAACGTTTGAATAATAAAATCGCATTTGCCGGTGATTCTCTTTTCTGTGAATGGGCATATGTTATTGATTTGGATAAGAATACCTTTGAAGTTTATGAAGGGTTCAACAAAAAACCTCTTTCGGAAAATGAACGTTTTTATGGTATTGAAACAGACCCTGATACCGAAGAATATTTTCAAATCAAGCTGTTAAAGGAATATTCTCTATTTGAACTACCAACAGTTGAAGAATTGTGTACGCTTGAAGATTCCCAAGAAATTGAAATTTAATACTTGTTTACAAAACACCTATTGAAAAATAGGTGTTTTTCTGTATACTATTTGCATTTAGGAGATTACCGAATGCAAATAGATCGTGTGGATATTGGCGAATACATATCCAACAAAGCTGTACAATACACTGTTTATGTGATGTTTCATGATGGAAATAAAGATACATTCCATCTTGATGAAATCACATCTATTCGTCTGTTAAAAGAACGTATCAATAAAGATTACGAAAGTAATATAAAGGCCAGTGACATTTATTTCTTTGCTCACGGCGCAGAACAACCTTATCAAGTCATGGAATAATATGCATACCCCCATTATAAGAAAAAAAGAACTATATGGTATTGTTAAAACTGTATACATGGCAGATGTATCAAGAAATGTCATGTTCTTGATTGAAGATGACTATGAAAAGGCATTTCGTATGACTTTGCGTTTGAATGATCAACAAAAACAAAAACATGAAATATATAAATTTTGTGCGTCTGAATATAAAAAGTTCAGGGAAGAATATTTTTCAAAAGTGACATCAATATCATCGCCACTTGAGTTTGTCAAAACATTTCACTCTATATGGAAAGATAAAATCATTAACATGGTGGCTGAAAAGTTTGATGATTTTGGTTCTAAAATCCTAGAATCCGAACTTCAATTTAATTATGATTTTACAACAGGAAAAACATCGTTTATATATGTTGACTACAGCGTTAACAGCATTCCGGTTGTAGAAGATAATGGCATCTCTATCCTTGATTTGGATAATTTATATTTGTAATAAAAACAAGCACTTACATAACGCAACTTTACATCTAAGTCTCACACTGCTATAATAGCCTCATAACGACACCGGAGAATGCTATGAATAACATTACCAACATTGTTGTAGAAAATCAAAAGGGTGAACATGGTGCACAAGGTAGTTCGATTGTTGAAATCAACTATTCGAACGGATCGTGGCGTTGTGTTGATGTTCTTTTCACCGTCGATGATTTAGAAGGTGTCAACACGGTTTTACTTGATAATGGTGAAGATGAGATAACGGAAGATATCCAAGTAGTGTATCATTAAGAGGAAATAATGACTGAAAATATAATCATACCCGACAAGTATTATGTCGGGTATCAAAAACGAAAAAATGAAGATGGTGTGCTAGGGTTTCCAACACCATACGGAACTGATAGTGCTTCAAAAAAGCGTATGTCTACGGTAGACAATTGGAGTAGTAAAGACATCCAGCCTACAGTTTATGACAACGTTCTTTTGCCCGGTTATAAGATTGCACAACACATCCACCGCAGTTATTATTGGGGTGGTGGTAATGTTGTGTGGCGCATTGAAGACCCTCGTGGATTTGAGTTTGAAATCGAATCCAGTAACATGTCAAAAATCCTTTCTTGCACAAATATCATCAATGGTGAAATCCAAGGTAAATGCATTCTTGGGCGTTCAAACATGGGTGTTAATGTTCTCTTGCCAGAAAACTCCGAACCATACATCAATGCCGTCAAGTCAACTGTGATTTCAAAAACCAGTACCAAGACAAGTGAATTGGTTCCGGGTTCTATTGTATTGTTGAAGAACAACACTAAAATTGTTTATCTTGGAAAGTATTATCCTCTTTTTGTTGAATATGAAGATAATAAAAAGATGTATGGCGATGCTAAAGATTCCTTTATCAATTTTAAATTGTCCTGTGATAAAGCATATTATCTTTATCTGGAATATGATAATAACACATCCACCAATGGTATATCCACTAAGGTTAATGTCACTACTGATATAAAAGCCAGTTCAGTAGTTGGTATCGACCGTTCCCCAGAAAATGCCCGTGCAATGGCGTTAAGCGGCCCATATACAGGAAATTATCGCTCTAAAATTATTGTTGGCATGTTCGATAAAAAGGAAAAGCCTGTTTTCGATCTTGTTGATGACCCAGATAGGGAACATTATTTTGAAAATCTGCTTAACGGCCCAAATAAAAAATATTATACGGAATATACCGCATTTGTCAAATATCGAGATATGACATTCGTGAACTATGGTTATTTCTATAATGATCTAAACAGAAAGCAAAATTATAGTCATTTCAGATTTTGTGTTTTAGACAAATCCAATGGTTTGTTTACAATTAAAGACAAACAGTATCTATCACGTATTAAAAATCAAACCGGATATTCATTCATTAAACAAACATGTCGATCAAGTGGTATGCGTTTTGGTGGGTATGAATATAATAACTCCGTAAAATATGATGAATTGACTTCGACTGATTTCACATGGCAAAAAATGTCCATACTGGATGGACATGGTAATGTGATGGTTGATAGACTTGTATTGGACATATAATTATGGACTTGATATGTTTAAAGATTTCTGGTCATTGGGATAATTATGAATCCAATTCATTTTATTTTTGTTTCGACATGGTGACTAGAACGATTTATGTTTCAACAAAATCATGGCAGATACAAACAGAAGAATGCCATGATTGCCTTGTTTGGAATTACGCCGGAACCCACTGGTGGAATGACGAAAAGTATAGTTTTTGGGACGTTTCTTGGTATATTACTGAATATATCATGCCAGATGCATATGAGTTTTTACACCAATATAAAAATGGCACCACCACTAGAGAATTACAACGCCATTGGGTGAAACTCTGCGAAGATATGTTTGAAAAAATAACACCATTGGATGAAGAAGATGACGGGGATGATGACGAATAAAACTCTTATAACAACATTCGGTAGAATGAATCCACCCACAAATGCCCACATGAAAATGATACGCTATATGCTGGATACATCATTTGTTCGTGGTTATGATTTTAAACTGTATATTAGCAGTACGTGGGATGATAAAAAGAATCCTCTAACGTTTGCCTATAAGAAGGCCATAATCAAAAATACTTTATGTGATTACTTGACTGACAACAACGTACTAGCAGCAAAAGATATTTTGGATGTTTTGCGAATTAACAACTATTTGTATGACCGTGTTGTTTTTGTTTGTGGTGAAGATCGTTATAAAGAATATAAAACATTGTTGAATAAATACAATGGTAATTTGTATGATTACAAAGAGATTGTTGTACATTATATCAAACGCAGGGACAATGTATCTGCAACATTAGCAAGAAAGTATGCATGTAGTGGAAATTACAACGACTTTATTAAAATTGTTGCTGGTGATGATATTGACAAGGCGAGAATGTACCGCAAAATTTATTCTGTCATGTGTCCTCATGGAGTGTTAATGGAAGACGCTCAATCATACTTAAACGATATTAACACACCGGAATGTGAAAAATGGATTTCAAGGAAATATTAGTCGAGTCATATCGCAAAAAAGAAAAAGATGGCCGTTATGAGTTTAGTACCGGAAAGAACACTAAAGTTGTGGTGAATCCAAGTCATACTGATTTGACCACTTATCAGTATGATCCTAATGCAAAACGCAAAAAGAAAAAGGATAAAGACGAAGGCAAAAAGCTGATGGAATCGTTTGATGTTTTCAAACGCATGATAGGAAAGATTGCTGCTGATACTGTTTATCAAGCTGTGCAAAAAACTCCTAACATGTCACCAGAAAAATATGACGAATTAAGAGCGCAAACCAACCAACAGCTAAAATCTTTAACGACAGATCAAATTGTTACTCAGTATAGCAATCTGAAAGGCGAACCCACTGTAGTACAGAAAGCACAACAGGACAACCAAGACGATCAAGATCAACAACCAGAAGACCCAAACCATAGCACAAATTACGTTATAAACCGTTTATAATCAATATTTTGTGCCAAAATAGGGCATGTAAATATCAATGTTTAGGGGTCATCCCGAATTATTTTATAGGTAAAATATGAAAATTAAAAAAGACATTGATATTTTGATCAAAGAAAATTACATAGGGTCTGTTGTTGCATTCGAGGATGATATCGGAAGATTTTTTATGGTTAAGCGTGTTTTGAAAAAACATCTTTCAAAACAAGTTTTAACTGATATGAGTAATCCAGATAAAACCAAGATGAGTGTTGTTAGCTTGCTCAATCAGATTTCATTACTAAAAAACGTATTCATTAGTGACATATTGATGGATGTTTTTGAAGAAATATTAGAGCCAGAAGAATATGTTGTAATGATGTCAATATGGCATTGTATGGGGAATACCAAAGTTTCAACCAATAAAGAGTTTGAAACTAAGATATTTTCTATTTTGAGGTCTTAAATGAAAAAACTTATAATTATACCAATACTACTTTTGTCAGGATGCGGGTTTTTTGCAAAGCCTTCTGCAAAAGTAGCATTTCAGTACGAAATAAAACCATTGGATTTGTCTGCGTATAAAAGCATCACTATTACAACTAATAATCAACAAGTTTGTATGCCATATGATGATTATAATAACCAAATAATGTTGTTTAATAAATTGTCTGATTACATCGAATATCAAAGAACAATAATAACAAACATGGACAACTATTATAATAAAAAATGATAAATTTCTTTAAGAGTCTGTTCACTGACAATAAAAATGAACTAAAACTATATGCAGATTCTTCGTGGAAAGATGGTAAAGCAACATTTTCTTATACAGATACCCACAATGAAATATTTTATGTGTCAAATCTTTTCGTTTGTGAATCTTCTTTTGTGGCTGAATGCTATGCAGTATTCAATGCATTAACACACGGAGTTGAATCGGCGTCAAAGTATGGATATGATACAATAACTATCTACACAGATTTACTAAAACTTGAAGACCTTAATACAGGTCATCGTGGCAAAAAGTTTCGTAAACGTGCTAATTGTGTCACTGCTGGAATTCTTGATTATATGGAAATGTGTATGATGATCTATTCACCAGAGGTGGAAATAAAGATTGTCTACATGGATCATAAAAAAGAACCACACCTTAGACTGGTTGACCTTTTAGCATACCGTCAAATACAAGGAATAGTTCTTGACAAATACAAAAAAGATGTATTCAAAGAATTATGTCATTGGGATGTACAAAAGTTTACATTCGAGACATTCTAATAACTTGTGTCAATTCTTTTAATCTGTTAATATAGTCTCATTGACCAATCACTAGAGGCTTCACAAAATGTCTACCGTTATTATCTTCGTTCGTTCTGTTGGCGACATGTATGTTTCCATCAACAATGTGAATGACACCATCATCTATAAAGAAACTCATGACGCTGCCCTTGAAGCTATGCAAGAATCTCTTGATATCATCGGCTCCCCGTCTGATGCTGCTGTTGATGGTGTTGGTACGGTTTACACTTTCAAGAACGGCAAAATCTGATACAAACTGTTACAAAAACCGTTTGACAACACCAAGGAAGATTGATATACTGAACACCTCAAAACGTTAAGCACTAACGAAAATGTGCAAACTGGTGGTAGATGGTCTACCACCATTATTAACCAAACATAATAGGTTTTATATGTGAACTCTCTGATATACCTCATAATACCGAAGGCAAAATAGTTAAAGTGACAGTCTGTTAAAAAGTGGGTCGTATAGGCTAAATTGGGCACAGTCAACCACCTGTCACTGTTCAAGTTTTAAAATCGTAAAAAAGGTAAAATAAATGGGTGCTAAGAAGGTTTCTCACAAGGGAAAGGGTAGTTTCGCAACTTACAAGAGTCTCGGTAAGTATGAAAAGAATCGCAAGCGTCGTCTTGAGCGTCATCTCAAGGCTTATCCCGATGACGCCTGTGCACAAGCTGCATTGAAGAACATCACTTACCGTCGTTACACTCCGAAGGTTGTTGGTGGCTGGATTAACCGCAAAGACCCCACATTCCACGGTGTTGCAGCAAACACCGCACAGGGTCTGGCGCAGGTCAAGAGCATTGTGCGCAAGGTTGGTAATGAACTTGTTTACAATCGCCAGTATCAGGAATTGTTGAAGGCTATTGCCGTTGAAACCCGTAACAAGGAACTCAAGGCGGCGGAAAAGATTGAAAAGCGTTCTGGTAAGCCTTTCAAGGGCAACCAGAATGGTAAGAAGTCTGGTAAGTAATTACCAAAATCTAAAAAGGGCAGAAATGCCCTTTTTTTGTTTCCCAAAGATAAATATAATATTGCAATCTTCAATGGAATGTATATGTTTCCCAATCGCAAATGTAGTCTTGACAAATATAAAATATTTGCTGATTACGGCACCACCGGATTATGGTTTCTTGATACTAAAAGTGGTGTTTGGCTAAGCTGTGATCCTAATAGGGATATGTCACCAGAGTTTAAGCAAACACTTGACGATTGGATGGCATATTTTAAAGCTGACCGTATTCGCACTGACCGTGGAATATATTCTGGTTGTATAACACTAAGAATGTTTAATGCAATTGGAGAAACGTTAGCTCAACAACTGCAACGTGAAACTGAAACAATGGTGTTTTACCAAGCAAAAACAGAAAATGAACTCTTCTATAAAATTATCAACGACCCCCACCATATTGACAACACCATCAAAATATAGTTGACAATCAACTCAAAATACGCTACACTTCATCATCCAAATTGGAATCAATATCATGAAATTGTGGATAGATGATCTTCGTACACCTCCTATTGGCTATGATCTTTGGGCACGTAATTATGACGATGCGATTAAACTCATTAATGAAAACCGCAATAAAATAACTCGCATTTCGTTCGATCATGACATTGCATCCTATGATGACTATGGTAATGAACTGACTGGCTACGCTATTGCTGTTTATATTGAGCAAGAAGTTTATTACGAAGATATTGATCCCAGCAGCATACATGAGATTCAAATCCATTCTTCAAACACTTCCGGGAATCGCAAGATTTTTGCGTGTTTCAATAATATGAAGGAAAAATTTAATCCTGATATGATTGTTGTTCTTAATCAATATGAAAGCATGAATGGTAAGGATTCCTTTGGAGAAATATTAACATATAAAGGATAAGATATGAGAAATATAGTTTGTTTTAAACTAATTAGTGGGGATGAAGTTGTTGGTGAATTAGTCCAATCTGAAACACTTGGTCTTAGTTCAAATGGTTTGAACACTTTTGTCATGGCAAAACCATTTATTGTTCTTGCCAGCCAACAAGGTATTGGTCTTATACCTGTAATGGTTACTGCACAACCAGAAGATAAGATAACTTTTAATTACGCCAGTTTGGCAACATTACCTCAACGTGTTGTTGGTGATTTTGAAAAACATTATTTGGAAAAAACTTCTGGACTACAATTACTTTCGTAAAAATGAAATTAGACAAAAATAAGAAATATGGTTATAGATCACATGTCAAACATAGATTAATCAGTTCAAGTCGTGAAAAGGGCGAATATGGCTCTTGGAAAGAAGAATATGATGTGTCTGTGCAAAACAGAGTATCAAAAGTAACACAATACCCATCCGTTGTATCATCATTTGATTTTGATCCCGGTGAAATGGCTTACTTGATAACAGTTGTTTATTCAAGTGGTGATTCATTTGGTAAGTCCACAAATGGTTCGTATGAAGACATTTGGTTATTTAAAAATCCAAAGGTGGCTATGGATTTTAAACGTCACCTATTGACGGTTGAAAAAACACGCACATGGAAAGATACTCCAAAAACAAAAGATTATCATTATCGTAATGATGAAGAAGATTTTGTTTATGAACCTAATGATATACCGTGGAACCATTACTTTGAACGTTTTGAAGAATGTTTGTTGACAATGGTCATGGTAGAACCCGATTTTGATGAAATATAATTATAGGCTTAATGATGACAAGTTTTAAAATACCGGCAGGCGCTCTGCCTTTTAATACCGTAGATATACTCAATTTGCGTCGTGATAGACATGATATTCAAACAATTAGTAACAATTGGTTAACTGTTACCCGCCAAGTTAGCTCTGTAGATAAGTATGGGTTTAATGGATTGTTGTCGTTGTATCATGATAAAATTGCTCAATACACCAAAATAAAGTTTGCCGTAAATCAGAATGGTTTGTCTAAAACCCCTAGCTTTAGAATACATATTGCACCTGCATTTTTGAGTAATATCATAAAATTACTCAAAAAGCAAACTGATCCATATAAGAATGTTAGGGATATTCTTTATACGAATGCGTTTACTAATTTTAATTTCAATTCTTTTGATAATGCGGTTTCTATTATCACACAATGTCATTGTCATATAGAAAATGACATAAATCATGTTTATATGACAGGATTTTCTTTGTGTATGGGGAATAAACTTATATTCTCATATAACATGAAGCCAATTAGTCTAGAAGGTCTTATTAAACTTGCAGACAATTACTACTTGTTATCAAACAAAGATATTTGGTGGTTGCCAAATTGGGTAGAAAAGAAAACAGCAACCAAAGATCAAATTAAATTGTCTGAGACAATTCGTTACCCGAAATATTTGAGTGATGCATTGAAAGCCAGAAACAAAAAATTATTGGATGGGGTAGTTTCCGTCCAACCATTAACACTAGAAAAAACACAAATAGAGGAAAAAGAAATGATTAATCAAGCAGCGAAAGGCCCATTTATTATGCCACCAATAACATCAACACCAGAAAAGTCTGACGCATATCGTAAGATTGTTAAGGCAATTAGTGAAGGAAAGGTAATATATTTTGACAATAATGAAGTTATTGATGTCGCATATTCCACCACTTTGAAGAACAAGCACTTGCTGACAGTTTTTATTAAAGGTAGTGAAACACCAGTTAATATTGAATCATCCGATTTTAGCAAGTTTGCTATCGTTGAAAA
>Ga0255090_1000065_pt1 | contig 31910 bp, 21 predicted proteins | sample Colum_Yuk_RepA_8_2_FD_188444 | JGI IMG/M metagenome (GOLD analysis project Ga0255090, IMG submission 188444) | Freshwater microbial communities from Columbia River, Oregon, United States - Colum_Yuk_RepA_8d | ecosystem: Environmental > Aquatic > Freshwater > River | place: USA: Oregon...
ATGGAAGGCCGCATCGAGGTGGCGGGTCAAGATGTGTTGGCCATGGACTCGGCCACCTTGTCGAGTTACCGCGGTCGTGTGGCCTCCATGATTTTTCAGGAGCCCTTGCTGGCCCTCGATCCTGTGTATTCGCTCGGGGATCAGATCGTTGAAAGCATCTTGCGGCATGAGCCCTTGACGCGAAGCCAGGCCCAAGCGCGCGCTTTGGAGTTGTTCGAGCGGGTGCGCATACCCAGCCCAGAGCGGCGACTGCAGGCTTACCCGCACGAGATGAGCGGTGGCATGCGGCAACGCGCCATGATTGCCTTGGCTTTGGCCTGCCGACCGCAACTCTTGTTGGCCGACGAGCCCACCACGGCTTTGGACGCCACCGTTCAAATTCAAATTTTGTTGCTGCTGCGCGAGTTGCAGCGTGAATTGGGTTTGTCGGTGATTTTTGTCACCCATGACATCGGTGCCGCTGTGGAGGTGGCCGATCGCATGGCGGTGATGTACGCTGGCCGCATCGTGGAACAAGGGCCGGTGAAAACCTTGATGACCCAGCCGGCCCACCCCTACACCCAAGCCTTGCTGCGCAGCCGCGCCCATGGCGCGATGGACAAGGGCCTGCGCTTGGTCACGATTCCCGGTTCGCCACCCGATCTGTCGAACTTGCCTTCGGGCTGTGCTTTTGCGGACCGATGCGCCATGGCTCAATCCACTTGTTTGGAAGGCGCACCCCAGGCGCAGACCCTTGCCAAGGGGCATGAGGTACGTTGTTTTCGCGCCTAGACATGCTAAGGTAGTGGCCTGAACTTTCTCCTTCTTAGCCAGGAAGACATTCATGTTGTACCCAGACCTTCGCATTCAAGGCTCGCGCTTGTGGCAATCTTTGATGGACCTCGCCCAAATTGGCGCGACACCCAAGGGCGGCGTGTGCCGCCTGGCGTTGACCGACCTGGATCGGCAGGGCCGTGACCTGGTGGTGTCCTGGGCGCGTGCGGCGGGCATGAGCGTCTCGGTGGATCAGATTGGCAACATTTTCATGCGACGCCCAGGCAAGCGCGTGGACTTGGCCCCCATCATGACGGGCAGCCACATTGACACCCAGCCCACGGGTGGCAAGTTTGACGGCAACTACGGCGTGCTCGCCGGCTTGGAAGTGGTGCGCACCTTGAACGATGCGAACATTCAGACCGATGCGCCCATCGAGGTTGCGATCTGGACCAATGAAGAGGGTTCGCGGTTTGTGCCGGTCATGATGGGCTCGGGTGTGTTTGCCGGCGCGTTTTCCTTGGAACATGCTTATGCCGCCAAAGACACCCAGGGCTTGAGTGTCCGCGACGAGTTGCAACGCATTGGCTATTTGGGCGAAGAAGTGCCGGGGCAGCGACCTATCGGGGCTTACTTTGAAACTCACATTGAGCAAGGACCCGTATTGGAAGACGCCAACGTCACGATTGGCGTGGTCAGTGGGGTGCTCGGCATTCGCTGGTTTGACTGCACGGTGACGGGCATGGAGGCACACGCTGGCCCCACGCCCATGGACTTGCGTCGCGATGCGCTGCAAGTGGCGACCCACCTCATGCAAGCCGTGGTGGCGATTGCCAACCGCCATGCGCCGCAAGGGCGCGGCACGGTGGGCATGGTGCAGGTGCATCCCAACAGCCGCAACGTGATTCCAGGCCAAGTGAAGTTTTCAGTTGATTTCCGAAACAGCACCGATGAAACTGTCCAGGCCATGGCCGATGAGTTTTTGGCATTGGCCGATTTGACATCGCAAAAGCACAAGTTGGCGATTGAGACGAAGTTGGTGTCCAGTTTCACTGCGACCGCTTTCCACCCGAATTGCCAACAAGCCGTTCAGCAAGCTGCAGAGCGCTTGGGCTACTCGCACATGCCCGTGGTTTCAGGGGCTGGCCACGATGCGGTGTATGCATCGCGCCTTGCGCCCACCGGCATGATTTTCATTCCTTGCACCGACGGCATCAGCCACAATGAAATTGAGGATGCCACGCCGCACGACATTGAGGCTGGCGCCAACGTGCTGCTGCATGCGATGTTGAAAATGGCAACGCCTGCTTGAAGCGCAGTTGCAAAATGCACGATATTTTTGAGCGACAGGCCGCAACAGCGCTGCGCCTTCGGCGATCCACCGCACAGGAGCGCATTGCCAAAATTCGCAAGTTGCGAGATGCTGTGATCGCCCATACCGAGGACTGGTACCGCGCCGCCCATGCAGACTTTCGCAAGCCGCCCGGCGAGGTGGATTTGGGCGAAATCCTGCCCATCTGCATTGAGGCCAACCATGCCATCCGGCACTTGAAAAATTGGATGAAGCCCAAGCGTGTCTGGCCAAGCTTGCTGACCTTGGGGACACGCAGCAGTGTGGAATAAATTCCTCGGGGGCGCTGCCTGATCTTGGGGCCATTTAACTATCCGGTGAACCTCACCTTGGGTCCTTTGGTGTCAGCCATCGCAGCCGGCAATACCGTGGTGATCAAGCCGTCAGAATTGACGCCCCACCTTTCTGGCTTGATGGCCAGGGTGGTTCGGGAGGTTTTCACGGAAGATGAAGTGGCCGTTGTCGAGGGGGGCGCTGAAGTGGCACAAAGGCTGCAAGCACTGCCCTTTGACCATGTTTTCTTTACGGGCAGCCCGGCCGTGGGCAAGCAAGTCATGGCGGCAGCCGCGCAAAATTTGACCAGTGTCACATTGGAGTTGGGCGGCAAGAGCCCCGCCATCGTGGATGCCAGTGCCAACCTGCGCTTGGCTGCGTCCAACATTCTGTGGGCCAAGTTCACCAACGCTGGCCAAACATGCATTGCCCCTGACCATGTCTTTGTGCATGAGAGCGTGAAAGACGATTGGCTGGCTTGTTGCCGTGAGGTCCTCAAGAAAGCCTATGGCGAGAGCTTGGCCCAGCAACAAGCCAGCCCCCACCTCACACACATGGTGAACGAACGACACACGGCCCGCGTGAAAGCCCTGTTGGAAGATGCGCAGTTTCGGGGCGCGCGCGTGTTGTTGGGCGGTGGCGTTTCGGAGCAGGCGTGCTTCGTGCAACCCACCTTGCTCGATCAGTTGCCTGCAGGCAGCCGAGTGTTGGAAGAGGAAATTTTTGGCCCGTTGTTGCCAGTGATCACTTTTCGTTCGCTGGACGAGGTGATTGACAAAATCAACGCTGGCCCTAAGCCTTTGGCCTTGTACATCTACAGCCAGACACCGGCCCATGTTGACAAAGTTTTGATGCATACCGCTTCGGGCGGCGCCTGTGTGAACCATGCCTTGCTGCAGTTTTTGCACGGCAACTTGCCGTTTGGGGGGGTCAACCACTCGGGCATGGGCAATGCCCATGGGCACTATGGCTTCAAGGCTTTCAGCCATGAGCGCGCTGTGGTGCGAACGCAAGTGTCCTTGGCCGCAACTTTACTGCGCGCCGGGAAGGTGCCCACCGTCGTTCGCAAATGCCTCAAACCTTTGCTGAAGTTCCTTTAATTCAAAGCCTCGATGGCTTTCTGTAAAGAGCACCGCTGGCTGCAAGAATTGGCCCGCTCGCGTCGTGAAATTGGGGGCCGCTGCTTCTCGCAGTGAAGCAATTCTTTGTGACAATAAGGCTTCTTTCATTTGCTTTTCCGCCTTAACACATTGCGCCGTATTTCCTATGTTTGATATTCAGGGAACCAACAATCCAGAACGTTTGGTTGGCGCTTCAGCCAGCGAAAGCATTTACACGGGGGACGGTGCAGACACCGTCCTGGCTGGCAGCGGCAATGACAGCGTGAACGGCTCATTAGCCAACGGCCAAGTTTCATATTACCCAGTCGCTGGTGCCAAATTGATCTCTGGCGAGGATGGGAACGATTTTCTTTATGGCGGGTCTGACGCGGACACGATGGCAGGGGACGCCGGTAACGATACGCTCTATGGCGCTGCCGCTAACGACAGCCTGAGCGGGGGCCCTGGGGATGACCAACTTAAAGGGGGAGAGGGCAACGATGCCATCGACGGTGGTGATGGCGCAGACGACATTGACACTGGCAATGGCCTTGACTCTGTTCTGGGCGGCGCTGGCAACGACAACGTCAATGGCCACCCAGTGAATATCCAATCGGGAACATACTCCTTTAACGCATATGCCTCTGCCAAATGGGTCGATGCCGGCGCTGGCGATGACTTCGTCTATGGCGGGACGGGCCATGACAGTTTGGTGGGGGGCGATGGATCCGACAGCATGCACGGTGATGCAGGCAATGACACGCTGCAAGGCGATGCGGGTGATGATGCCTTGTTTGGCGATGACGGCGCGGACAGCTTGGTGGGGGGCGCGGGCTCGGATGCAATTGAAACGGGTGATGGGCAGGACACCGTCTCCGCTGGAGATGGCAACGACAACATCAATGGCCGCATTGTCAATGCACAGGAAGGGACATTCACCTTCTCGACGGTCACGGGTGCCAAGCGGTTAGACGCTGGCGCTGGCGATGACTTTGTTTACGCGGGTAAGGACAACGACAGTTTGGCCGGTGGAGCCGGCCAAGACAACTTGTATGGCAGTGCGGGCGACGATAACATTCAAGGCGATGCAGGTGACGACACGCTTTTTGGCGATGCCGGCGCAGACAGCCTCCTGGGTGGAGAGGGCGCGGATGACATTGACACTGGCGATGGTCAGGACACCGTTCAGGGCGGCAACGGCAATGACAACGTCAATGGACGTTTGCAAAATGCGACAACTGGAGCCTATTCGTTCAAAACTTATGCCGGTGCCAAGCAGATAGCAGGCGGCAGTGGCAACGATTTTTTGTACGGGGGCACAGAGAGTGACACCTTGCTGGGAGAGTCCGGCAACGACACCTTGTATGGCAGCACAGGAAGCGACAGTTTGGACGGCGGGCTCGGCAACGATGACCTGTCAGCGGGGCCTGGCAACGATACGCTGAGCGCCTTGTACGGACAGGACACGCTGAATGGTGGCGCTGGCGACGACCGCTACCTGATCGGCGCCAAACGCTTCACTGTGAACGATGAGTCGGGCGCAGATGTGGCGGTCGTGTCTGTTGACTTTGTGAAAATTCCAAGCTTCATTGAGAAGGTGGAATACGCCACAGGGGTGCAGGCCCTGCCGTATTGGATCAGTGCCTTGTTGCCAGATGAGGCGTCGGGGTTTGGCTTTTTGAGCGCGTTGGGCACGTCGCGAACTTACCAATATGCTTTTCCGCAAACGGCGCCCGCCTACCTCACGGCAGACTCGGACTATCTGAAAGGCTGGGCTGCCTTCACTGCCTCTGAGCAGGCTGCTGTCAAGCAGTCGTTGAACGTCATTTCCGGCTTGGTGAACTTGAATTTTGCGCAAAGCAGCCAGGATGATGCGCCCAATACCCTGAGCTTTGCCAACAATACCCAGACTGGCAGTGCCGGCTATGCCTTGCATCCGTCTAATGCATCGATCGGTAGCGATGTTTTTTTAAGCAACACCACAGAAAACCGAGAGGCGAAAGACGGCACCTATGCGGCTTTGACGCTGATCCATGAAATTGGCCACGCCTTGGGCCTCAAACACCCCTTCAGCGCCGCTGACAGCACCGGCGAATCTGCGCCGCCGCCTTTCCTTTCATCCAGCGAAGACGTGACCGCCTGGACGGTGATGAGCTACACCAGCAGCGCTGCTGAATACGCTTTTCAGTACAGTCCGCTTGACATTGCTGCATTGCAGTATTTGTATGGCCCCAGCTTGACCAGCCGCGCTGGCAACGACACTTACACAGTGTCCAATGCTGCCGCGAATTTTGTGTGGGACGGCGCGGGCACAGACCTGCTGGATGGCAGCGCCTTGACGCAGCCAGCAACACTCTACTTGACGCCAGGCTACTGGGGATATGTGGGCACAGCCGCGGCAACGACCATCACGGCGCCTGGGCAAGTCACTGTGAATTTTGGGTCATCTATCGAAAACCTCAAGGGGGGGAGCCAAGCCGACCGTTTGTATGGCAATGCAGGCGCCAACCGAATGGAGGGGGCTGCGGGGAATGACGTTCTGCAAGGTTGGGATGGCAGCGACACCTTGGTGGGTGGCTTGGGCAATGACACGCTTTACGGTGGGGCCAGTTCAGACATTGGTGCGCGCAATAGCGGCACGGATGTGGCGGTATTTTCAGGACAGCGAAGCAGTTATCAAATTGCTTGGTCTGCCACAACCGATGCATTGACGGTCAGCTCCACCACCGAAGGAAGCGACACCTTGTGGGACATTGAGCTATTGCAATTTGCTGACACAAGCTTGCAAGTGGCAGCATTGCGAGACAGCGTAGCGCCCACGCTGCTGACCACTTCGCCGGTGAATGGCGCATTGCGCGTTCCTTACGATGCGCCCATTGTTCTTAAATTCAGCGAGCCAGTCCAAGCGGGCAGTGGATCTTTGTCCCTCAAGTCTGGCGGTGTCACGGTCGCCAGCGTGGACGTGACGGACAGTCGTTACGTGCAAATTCAAGGATCCACGGTCACCGTCACAGTGCCCGAAAATGTGGCTGTTGCCGGCACCACCTACACGGCAGTGACCAGTGCGGGCGCAATCAAAGATTTGGCAGGCAACAACTGGGTGCCAGGGAGTACGGCCTACACCTTCACGATCACCAGCGCAAGTTCCGCCACGGCGGATATTGTTGCCCCGGTGATTGATGGCACAACATCGCGCGCGACGGTTAGCCCTTCTGCATCCATCCAAATTCCTTTCTCGGAAGCCATTGTTCGCGGCGCCGGCGCCATTGCATTGGTTGAATACAACCCGGCCACTTTGCAAATCGTCGCTACCCTTCCTGTGACTGCGAGTGTGTCTGGCAATATTCTCTCGCTTGAGCCTTCGCAAAGCCTCAGTGCGGCCAAGAGCTACGCCGTGAGTTTTTCAGCCGGAGCGATCAAGGATCTGGCTGGCAACGACTTTAATTTCACCGACAGCAGCACCTCGACAGCTGCCAAACTTTATTACTTCATCACGGTTGACAGCACAGCGCCCGTTGCGCCTAAATTTGTCACGACCAGCAAGGTCATTTCATCGGTAGATCCGCAAGTCACGTTCACCACCACCTTGGGATCCATCGTGATGGAGCTGGATTCGGACTTGGCGCCGATCTCAACCGCGAACATGATTGCCTACGTGAACGCCGGGCTTTACGATGGCACGCTCTTTCATCGCGTCATTCCCAATTTCGTGGCCCAGGGCGGCGGATTTACCACCGGCATGGTTCCCATCAGTTCCGGCTATGCCCCTATTTTGAACGAGTCCAGCAACGGGCTGACCAATCTGCGTGGCACAGTGGCCATGGCCCGAACCTCTGACTTGAACTCGGCCACGGGCCAGTTTTACATCAACTACGTTCACAACGTTAACCTGGATGGCGCTTATGCTGTCTTTGGCAAAGTGACCTCGGGCATGTCTGTGGTGGATCAGATGGCGCAGGCGCCAACACAGACCCTAAGCTCTGGATACCAAAACGTTCCGGTGACCGACATCAGCACCATCAAAGCCACACAAACACAACTGGGCCAATGGTCCAGTACGACGGGTTTGTTGGCCCTCAGCGATTTGGAGGCCAGCGCCACTTGGCAGTATTCGTTGAACAGCGGTGTCAGTTGGCAGCTTGGCAGCGGCAACTACCTGCGCGTGCCCGATGGTTTTTATGCGGCCGGTAGCTTGCAAGTACGCCAGACGGATGCCCAAGGCTTGGTCAGCAGTGCCTACACATTTCCTGGGAGTTTGCAGGTCAACAAGACATCCGCATACCAACTGACGGGGACGGCTTTTTATTGGAAAGACTTGAGTGCCAATGCCAAAGCCTTGGCCGGCGTTCAAATGTCGTCCGACTTGCCAGAAAAAACAGATACCCTTGGCGTGGTTGATTTGAGTGGGGTTGACAGCTTGCCCTCGGCAAGCTCGGGCACGGTCATCTTGTCCCCGACCTTGGACAGCCCCAGCAATGCGAAATCCGCCATCACCTTGACGGACGTGCTGGCCGCCTTGAAAATTTACCTTGGAAAATCAGTGCCTGATGCTTATTCATCACCCCTGAATTTTGTGGCGGCAGACTTTGACGCTTCTGGCAGCGTGACCCTGACGGATGTTTTGCAAATGTTGAAATACTATTTAGGCAAAAGCACCGACAACAACCTCAAGCCAGAATGGGCCTTTATGGACCTGGCCGATCTTGGCCTCAGCGGGGGTTCGGCCACGGCCTTAGGGGCAAACGGAGAAGCCATGTCAAAGTCCAATGCAACGCCTCATGCCATCGACATTGATGTGTCGACGGGCATCGACTCGGTCCAGGTCGTGGGTGTCCTGCGCGGGGATGTCGACGGCTCATGGACGGCCCCCGCGAACTAAGGGAGGGCGCTGTTGAAGTCACCCCTTGCCATTGTCGACGTTGATCGCCCCGCAACCTGGACCAAGTACCGCAGTGGCTTGTGCGATGGCTGTGCCGCCAATTGCTGCACCATGCCCGTCGAAGTGAAATTGCCCGATTTGATTCGACTGGGCCTGGTGGACGCTTTTGAAGCGGAACATGAACCCGCCAAGCAAATTGCAAAGCGGCTGGCCAAAGCGGGGTTGATCGAGCATTTCAATTTTAAAAACAGCATCTTCACGCTCGCCAGGCGTGCCAGCGGCGACTGCCACTATTTGGATGCTGTGACGCGGCGCTGCACGGTGTATGAAAGACGCCCCAGCACCTGTCGGCTTCATCCTCAAGTGGGGCCGCGTCCAGGGCATTGCCCTTATGGCGCGGTAGCGAGAAGCAAATGAGCGGATACAAAGGCTTGCTGTGCACCCACTGGGGACATTGGAGTGAATTGACTTACCAAACGCTCGATCGACAGCCTTTGACCGGCGGGCAGGTGCGCATTCGGGTACGGCATGCCGGTGTGGGCTTTGCTGTCAGCTTGTTTGTGGCGGGGAAATACCAACGCAAGCCGCCCTTGCCGTTCACGCCGGGGACCGAGGTTTCTGGTGAAGTGTTGGAAGTGGGCGCTGGCGTTTCCCATGTGGCCGTGGGTGACCGTGTGATGGCTGCGCTCGATTGGGGTGGCTTTGCCGAAGAGGTGGTGACCACTGCCTCGACCGTGTACCCCGTGCCTGAAGGGGTTCCCCTGACAGCGGCAGCAGCCTTGCCCGTGACCTACGGCACGGTGGGGGCGGCCTTGCTATGGCGCGCCAAGCTGCAGCCCGGTGAGACCCTCCTCATTCATGGCGCTGCTGGTTCTTTGGGCATGGCCGCGGTTCACGTGGCCAGACTGTTGGGGGCGCGAGTCATTGCCACCGCCAGCACCGAAGCCAAGCGTGCCGCGCTCTTGAGCAACGGCGCACACCATGCGTTGCCAGCCGACGCCCAAGCCTTGCCTTCACTGGTGAAAGCCTTGTGTCCCCGTGGCGGCGTCGATGTGGTGTTTGACCCCGTGGGCGGCGATCTTTTCGACGCCTCTTTGCGTTGTGCGGCCTTGCATGCACGCTTGCTGGTGATTGGCTTCGCCGCAGGGCGCATTCCGCAAGTTCCCACCAATTTGGTATTGGTTAAAAATTTGGCCATCCTGGGCTTCAATTACGGGCAGTACATCGGATGGGGCCTGACCGATGAGCGCGCGATCCACGAAGAAGACGTGCGCGAGGTTCTGTCGACCCTGACCGCGGCCATGGCCGCAACGGACATGCCCTTGCCAGTGACGCAACACTTCCCCGCGTCTCAATGGCTGCAGGCCATCGACACCACCATGAGCCGTCGCTCGGTGGGCAAAGTCGTTCTGGACTTTGAGGACATCCCAACAAAAGGAGACACCGCATGACATTGGCAATGACTTGGGACGAATGGGCGCAACACGATGGTCTTGCTTTGGCGCATCGCGTGCGCCAAGGCGAGGTCACGCCCGCAGAGTTGGCCAAGCAGGTGGCGGCAGGCATTGAAAAAACCAACGGCGCTTTGAGTGCCGTGGTCGAGGTCTTTGACGATGTGGTGCAAGACCCGCTGAAAGACGGCATGAACCCCGAGGGTCCGTTCGCGGGCCTGCCCTACCTGATGAAAGATTTGGGCCCGACCTTGAAAGGGCGTTTGCAGGAAATGGGGTCTGCGCTGATGCAAGGCCACCGCGCCAGCGCGGACAGCTTTTTGACGAGAAAAATTCGCCAGGCCGGCTTGAACATCGTGGGGCGCACCACCACGCCCGAGTTTGGCGTTTGCAGCTCGGCCGAAAACCCGGCCATGTATGTCACGCGCAACCCCTGGGACCTGAGTTACACCACCTGTGGTTCGTCTGCGGGCACAGCGGCAGCGGTGGCTGCAGGTGTCTTGCCTTTGTCGCACGCCACCGACGGCGGCGGCTCGATTCGCATCCCCGCAGGTGTGAACGGCAACATCGGCTTGAAGCCCTCGCGTGGCGTGTTTTCCATCGCGCCAGCCGCCTCTGACCTGACCGGCCTGGTGTCCACCCAAGGCTGTCACAGCCGCACGGTGCGGGATACGGCGGCGTTTGTCGATCACTGCCGTGGCGGCGCACCGGGTGAATTCATGCCTTACTGGTCTGCACCCGAGTCCTACAGCCAGCTGATTCAACGAGACCCCCAACCCTTGCGCATTGCCCTGTCGCATGAATGGGGCGACTACCGAGCGACGCCTCATTTTGTGGCCGAACTGGAGCGCGTGGGCCGTTTCCTCGAAAGCTTAGGCCATCAGGTGGAATGGGCCTTGCCCGCGGTGGATTTTCGGGCTGCCTTTGCAGCACAAACCACTTGCTACATCAGCAATTTCGCGCAGACCATCACCAACCTGCTGGCCCCATTGGGCTTGGCGCGTCCGCCGGCCGACAAGGTGGAGCCCATCAACATCAAAATTTGGGAAGAAGGACTGCGCACCACCTATGCCGAGCGCGCCAAGATGCAAGCGGTTTTCAACACCACGTCGCGTGCTTTTGGGCAGTTCTTTGAAACCTGGGACATCATCCTCACGCCCATCACTGCTTTGCCCACGCCCAAGCTGGGTACGACCGCGTATTTGACAATCAGCGACAACCCCTCGGTGTACGACTGGTTCGAAAACCTATGGCAAAACTTTGCCTACACGCCGCTGTCCAATTTGTGTGGCATTCCAGGCATTTCTTTGCCCATGGCGACACAGGACAACGGCTTGCCTTTGGGCATTCAAGCCCAAGCCCGACAAGCCAACGATGGCCTGTTATTGCAACTGGCCGCCCAGATCGAGCGTGCCTTGCAGGGGCGTTGGAACCAGGGGCAACGCCCCGGCGTGCACGTGAGCGCGGACCGCTGAGTCAGGCGCGCTCTTTGCGCAACCAGACTGCCGTGTCGTGGTAGGCGACACCGGCCGCTGGAAAGCCTGGGCTGGCATCGACCAAGGCATTGATGCCAATGCCTTCGATGAAGGCATCGTTGGGCCATTGGCTTTCCACCACGATGGTGGAGGGCAACATGCCCGCGAAGGGCTTGGCATGCAACAACACACTGCCTAGCGCATTGCCCAAGCGCACCAGGTCACCTTCTTCGATGGACAGTGTCGAGCAGGCTTGCGGGTGAATCAGCGCTGTGGGGCGCTTTTGGCTGCGCACCGAGCTGGGTGTTTCGGTGAAGGTGGTGTTCAGGAAATGTCGGGCGGGCGCGGCCACCAGTTTGAACGGACAGGCCTCGGTGGGCTCGTCGATCACGGTCATGTGATCGGGCATGCGCGGCATGACCGCGTGCCCGGAGCCAATCTTGGACCAATCGGGCGAAAAGTGAAAGCGTTTGTCAGCGTGGCCAAAACCGTTCAAGAAGTGCGCATCGTCAAAGGCTGGCGCGCAATCCAGCCATTTTTCTGCATGCAGGCGTTCGGCATCGGGCTTGTTCGAGGCTTGCAAAATTTGCTGAATCAGCGCTTCTTCTGCCATCCCAAAAGCGGGGTGTGACAGGCCCAGGCGCTGGGCCAACTGGCCAATGAACACATGGTTGGAGCGTGCTTCGCCAATGGGGGTAATCAAGGCTTTGGAGGCTTGCAAAAACGTGTGGCCCGAGGCTTGGTAGAGGTCGTTGTGCTCTAAAAAGGTGGTGGCGGGCAGCACCAAGTCGGCGAGCTTGGCGGTGTCGGTCATGAATTGCTCATGCACACACACAAACACATCCTCGCGCAGCAAACCTTTGCGAACCGCCAGGCTGTCGGGGGCGACCACGGCAGGGTTGGTGCTTTGGATCAGCATGGCGGTGACGGGCGGGCCCCCTTGCAAATCCTCAGGGTTGCGTGCCAGCACCGCGCCGATGCGGCCCATGTCCAGTTGTCGGGCCAGGCGTGGCGTGGTGTCCAGGCCAAACAAGAACTGCGTGTTCAGCGCATACAAGCCACCGTTGCTGTACAGCGCGCCCCCGCCCAGGGTTTGCCATGCGCCCGTCATCGCAGGCAGGCAAGTGACCGCGTGCATGGCAGCCGCGCCATTGCGCTGTCGCGTGAAGCCATAGCCTGCGCGCAAATAGCTTTTTTTCGTTTGACCGTAAAGCCGGGCAAAGCGAAGGATCTCGTCAACCGACAAGCCTGTGATGTCGGCCGCCCATGCGGGGGTGCGCGTTGCCAGGTGCGCTTCGACTTCGGGCGAAAAATCGGTGTGCTGTGCCAGGTAGTCGCGATCGACCCAGCCTTCCTTCAACAACACATGCATGACCGCACAAGCCAGCGCCGCGTCGGTGCCAGGCTTCAAGGCCAGGTGCAAGTCGGCTTTTTCTGCCGTGGCCGTGCGGTAGGGGTCGACCACGATCAAGGGTACCTGGCGGTCGCGGCGCGCGGCTTGCACCCAGTGCATGAAATTGATTTGCGTGTGAACCGGGTTGCCGCCCCAGATCACAATCAGATCAGAGTGCATCATCTCGCGCGGGTCGATGCCGGTTTTTTTGCCGACACCGGCCATCCAGCCCGCATCGGACAAGGCAATGCAAAAAGTTTCAATTTGCCGCGACCAACCGGCCTGATGGCCCAAGCGGCGAATGGCGCCGCGCTGAACCAGCCCCATGGTGCCAGCATAGTGGTAGGGCCAGACGGTTTCGGGGCCGTGCTGTTCCATGGCGTGCTTGAATTTCTCGGCCAAAAGGTCCAGTGCTGCGTCCCATGACAGAGGCTCAAACTGGCCAATGCCTTTGGGGCCGACGCGTCGCAGCGGTTGCGTCAAGCGGGCGGGGTGGTGCACCCGCTCGGCATAACGGGCCACCTTGGCGCAAATCACGCCATCGGTGTAAGGTTGCGCGGCACCTCGCACGCGCCCCACGGTGCCATTGGCATGACGTTCCACTTCCAGCGCGCAAACGCTGGGACAGTCATGGGGGCAAACGCTGTGAAGCTGCTCAGAGGTCATGCGGGCCTTTCGCTGCGTCAGAGGACGCACGACAGAATGTACCTGAGTTGACGCAGCTGCTTGTCGCCTGAGGGGCTAACATCCGCGTTTTGTGCACCTTGGATTTGCCATGCCGCTACGTCCTTTTCAGCAAGTGGATGTGTTCACGCAGCTTGCCTTCAAAGGCAACCCTTTGGCCGTTGTGCTGGACGCGCAAGGCCTGAGCGATGCTGCAATGCAGCAGTTTGCGCAGTGGACGCAACTCAGCGAAACCACCTTTGTGCTGCCGCCCACGCCGCAAGGCTTGGCGGCGGGCGCGGATTACCGCGTTCGCATTTTCACGCCGGGCATGGAACTGCCATTTGCTGGGCATCCCACCCTGGGGACCGCCGATGCCTGGCTGAGGCACGGTGGGCAACCGCGCAAGCCGGGTGGCTTGGTGCAGGAGTGTGGTGTGGGTTTGGTCACGTTGTCGCAGCGGGCGGGACACTGGGCCTTTGCGGCACCTGCACTGCAGCGACAGGCGCCGATGGCGCAGGAATTGCTGGCCCTGGGCGAGGCCTTGGGCTTGCCCTTGACGCGTGTGCTGGCGGCCCAACACCTGGACAATGGCCCGCACTGGTTGGGTCTGCTCATCGACGATGTGCAGACCTTGCGGGCTTTGAACCCCGACCATGCACGTCTCAAAGCCTTGGGCGTGAAAGTGGGCGTGGCGGCCAGGCAAGACGCCACACAGCTGGAAGTGCGCGCCTTTGCGGCGCCAGCGGGCATTCAGGAAGACCCCGTCACCGGCAGCCTGAATGCGTCCTTGGCGCAATGGTTGATGGCCGAAGGCTGGATGCCGTCTTCCTACCAGGCCCACCAAGGCACCGCTTTGGGTCGTGACGGTCGTGTGTTTTTGTCACGCGATGCACAAGACCAGGTGTGGGTGGGCGGCCATGTGGTGCCCTGCGTCCAGGGGACAGTTGACCTTTGAGCCGAAGCCACGCACAAGCGCCCTGGCCCTCAATCGCCCCGAATATTGCGGGATCGGATCAGCGCGCCGAAGCGGTCACTGTCCAATTTGGCGCGTGCACCGAAATCAGCGGCTGACATGGGTGCGGAGATGCCGCCAAGGGCTTGAATGCGTTCGCGCACAGCGGGCGTGCCCAGGGCCTTGTTGATTTCCTGATTCAGTCGGGCCACCACTTCAGCCGGTGTGCCGGCCGGCGCGTAAAAGCCAAACCAGCTGTCGGCGTCAAAGCCTTTCAAGCCGGCTTCGTCCAGCGTGGGGACATCGGGAAACAAAGGCGAACGTTTGGGGCTGCCCACGGCCAGCATGCGCAATTTGCCGTTGCGCACTTGCTGCAAGCCAATGCCGGGATCGAACATGAAGTCGAGCTGGTGCCCCAACAAATCTTGCATCGCAGGTGCCGCCCCGCGGTAGGGCACGTGGACCGCAAAAGTGTCGGTTTGGGCCTTCATCATTTCGGCGGCCAAATGGGGTGAGCTGCCGTTGCCAGGTGAGCCAAAGCTCAGTTTGCCGGGGTTGGCTTTCAGGTAAGCCAAAAATTCTTGGATGTTCTTCACGGGGACCGATGGGTGAACTTCCAAGAACACCAGCACACGGGCCGCCGCGGCCACGGGCACCAGATCGCGCACCGGGTCAAACGGCATCTTGGCGTAGAGGTGCGGGTTGATGGAGACCATGCCCCCTGAGCTCATCAGCAGGGTGTAGCCATCGGCAGGGCTTTTGGCGACCACCTCGCCGCCAATGTTGCCATTGGCGCCGGCACGGTTTTCAATCACCACGGGCTGGCCCAGCGCTTCGCTCAAGGGCTGGCCAATGGCACGCGCCAGTTGGTCGGCGGCGCCGCCCGGCGGGAAATTCACCACGACACGCAGCGGCTTGGACGGCCAGGCGGACGGGGTTTGTGCCAGCGCTGTGCCCGTCCAGCAGGACAACAAAGCCAGGGCGAGCCCGGCAGCACGACGTGTCAGATGGGATGAGTGTTTCATGGCGTCTCCTTTGGTGCGCATCTTATCGGTTTGTCGGCGGGCAAGGCCAGCGGGGCGGTGCACAACGATGTCGTGGCTGGGACGCAAACTCTGGAAAACCGCAATAGCCAGCGGGGAGGCCGCCTGCTATGGTGCGGTTTTGCACTTTTGTGGAGGCATCATCATGCGAGCATGGCACCGTTGTGGGTTGGCGTTGGTTCTGTCACTGAGTGGCTTGTGGGGCGCTGCCCAGGCCCAAAATTTGTCCATCGCCACGGGCGGTACCGGTGGGGTTTACTACCCCATGGGCGGCGGCTTGGCGGCCGTGTTGTCCAAGAACGTGCCGGGCATGCAAGCCACGGCCGAAGTTACCGGCGGGTCGGTGGACAACCTGAAATTGGTGGGCAGTGGCAAGCCTTACATCGGCTTCACCATGACCGATGCCGCACAAGATGCGTACCAAGGGGTGGAGAAATTCAAGGGCAACAAAGTGCCCTTGCGCACCTTGATGGTTCTGTATCCCAACCGCATGCATGTGGTGAGCGTGGAGGGCAAGGGCATCAGCCGCATGGCCGATTTGAAGGGCAAGCGCGTGTCTACCGGCTCGCCTGGCAGTGCCACCGAGGTCATGGCCTTTCGCTTGATTGAAGCGGCCGGTCTGGACAAAGACAAGGACATGAAGCGCGAGCGTCTGGGCGCAGCCGAGTCGGTCAACGCCATCAAAGACGGCAAGATCGATGCGTTCTTCTGGGTGGGCGGCTTGCCCACTGCGGCCGTCACCGACTTGGCCAACACCCCTGGCACCAAAATCAAGATGGTGGACCACGCCGAGGCCGTGGCCGCCATGAACAAGAAGTACGGCAACCTCTATGTGGAGGACGTGATCTCCAAGAGTGTCTACAAGGGCATGGACACCGACAACCACCAAGCCACGGTCATGAACATATTGGTGGCGCATGAAAGCATGGACGAGAAGACGGCTTACAACATTGTGAAAACCGCTTTTGAGCGCCGCGACGATTTGATCGCATCGCACAAAGAAGCCACCAACTTCAAGCTTGAAAACCAAAAGCAGTCGGCAACGCCCATTCCCTACCACCCGGGGGCTGCACGTTTCTTTGCTGAAAAAGGCGTGAAGCTGAACTGACCATGACCTCTGCCACCGCCCACACCGAAAAAGGCCAAGACACGGTCGTGATCAGCGAAGACTCGCTGGCCAAGGCTGAGTCGTACATCGAAGCCGAAGAGGGCGCTGCGAACAAATTTCGTGGCGCCCTGGCGGTGCTGGTCACGCTGCTGGCGGTGGGCATGTCGGTGTTTCACCTCTACACAGCCTATGCCATTGTGCCCACGCAAGTCTTGAGACCGCTGCATGTGGGCATGGTGCTGTTTTTGTGTTTTCTGATGTTCCCGGTGAGTGCGCGCTACCGGCACCGCATCATGGTGTGGGACTGGGTGGCGGCTTTGTTGTCAGTGGCCGTGGTCTGGTACCTGATTCAAGGCGGCGACGACTTCACCGATCGCAACACGATGCCGGAAAACTGGGATATTTTCTTTGGCGTCTGCCTCATTGTGCTGATCATGGAAGCCATGCGACGCACCAACGGCTGGATCATGCCGGTGATCACCCTGGCCTTCATGGCGTACGCCATGCTGGGGCCCTGGTTGCCCGCCCCCTGGACGCACAAAGGTTATGAATTGGGGCGCCTGGTGGGCGTGCTGTACATGACCTTGGAGGGCATTTACGGCGTCGCCGTGGATGTGTCGGCCTCCCTGATCATTTTGTTCACCATCTTCGGCGCCTTCTTGCAGTACTCGGGTGCCGGCAAGTTCTACATAGACTTTTCTTTTTCCGCCATGGGCGGCAAGCCCACCGGCGCCGGCCGCACCGTGGTGTTGGCTTCGTTTTTGTTGGGTGGCCCATCGGGTTCTGGCGTGGCGACCACGGTGACGCTGGGCGCCGTGGCCTACCCCATGCTGGCCAAGGTGGGCTATGAAAAGAACGCCGCCGGCGGCTTGCTGTCTGCGGGCGGCCTAGGGGCCATCATCTCGCCCCCGGTGTTGGGGGCGGCGGCTTTCTTGATTGCCGAGTTCTTGAAGATTTCTTACCTCGATGTGCTGGTGATGGCCATCATCCCGACGGGCCTGTTTTACCTGGCCTTGTTCCTGATGGTGGAAATCGATGCGCGCAAATACGGTATGAAAGAGGGCGCCATCGAGCCGGTGGACACGCTTTGGAATTTGACGCGCCGCTACTGGTTCCACTTCCTGTCCTTGGTGTCCATTGTGGTGTTCATGATGATGGGCTTCTCACCGGTGTTGTCGGTGTTTTGGGCCACCATTGTGTCGCTGTTCACCAGCTTCTTGCGCTCCGACACCAGCTTGTTGCCCTACAACCTCTTGGGCGCAGGCGATGGCACGCCCTGGCTGCAGCGTTTGTGGCGCGCACCCTTGGTCAAGGCCATGGAGGCCGGATCGGTGGGCGTGCTCAATGTCGCCGCCACCTGCGCCGGCGCCGGCATCATTGTGGGCGTGGTGACGCTGACGGGCTTGGGCCTGAAATTCAGCACCATCGTCATTGACTATGCCGACGGCTCTTTGTTGTTGACCGCGATTTTCACCGCCTTGGTGGTGTGGATTGTGGGGCTGGCCGTGCCGGTGACGGCCTCCTACATCATCTGTGCGGTGATTGCTGCGCCGGCATTGACGAAGCTAGGGGTGCCCGACTTTGCCGCGCACATGTTCATCTTCTATTACGCGGTTTTGTCCGAGGTGTCACCCCCCACAGCCTTGTCGCCCTTTGCGGCTGCGGCCATCACGGGTGGCGACCCGTACAAAACCACGCTGCAATGCTGGAAGTACACCGTGCCCGCCTTCTTGTTGCCCTTCATGTTTGTGCTGGACCCGAGTGGCCAAGGCCTGTTGCTGATGGGCTCGAGCAAGGCCTTGGCGGCCGCAGACCCATGGGCCATTGCCCAAGTGACCTTCACCGCTGCGGTGGGCATTGCTGCCATCGCCATCGGTTTTCAGGGCTGGGCTTGGGTTAAAACCACGCAACTCGAGCGCTGGATGTTCACGGTGGCAGGCTTTGCGCTGGTCTACCCCTCCTGGGTGGCCGATGTGCTTGGCTTTGGCTTTGTGCTGGTCGCGCTGGGTTCGCAATGGTTGCGACGCAAGGCGCTCAGCGCTTGACGCGCCCCCACAGTTAGCGCATTTCTAAGCTCAGGGTTCCGGTACAGCTGCTGCCGCGCGCTTGGCAAATTCGGCGCGCAGAGCTTTCAGCTTTTCGCGCGGGTCTTCTTTCACGGTGGCTTGATCGAGTGCCATTTCGGCAATGAAGCGGCTGGGCTTCACGCTCACCATCTCACGCCCTTTTTTGCGTTTTTTGCTCCAGCTGACCGACAGCGTGCGTTGTGCGCGGGTAATGCCCACGTACATGAGCCGGCGTTCTTCTTCCAAGCGCGAGGCCAGGCTTTCCGAGGTGTGCTCGCTGCCGGCATCGTCGTCCATGCGAAAAGGCAGCATGCCCTCGGTCACGCCGACCAGCATCACGTGCGGCCATTCCAGTCCTTTGGAGGCATGCAAGGTGGAGAGCGTGACCACGTTCTGGTCTTTCTCGCGCTCGTTCAAGGTGGAGAGCAGCGAGATGGTTTGCACCACTTCCAGCAAGGACTTGGTTTCGCGCGCCATCGTGACGCCCGCCGCATCGTCGATCTGGCCGCCGCAGCGTTGCGCCATCCATTCGCAAAAATCCATCACATTGGTCCACCGACTGGCCGCGATTTTCTCGCTGTCTTCGCTGTCATACAGGTGCTTTTCGTAGTCGATGTCCTTGAGCCAGTCCATCAAAAAGCGATGGGCATCTTCCGCACCGGTGGTATGCCGTGCGCGAAATTCCAGGTCGTTGATGCTGCGGCCAAACTCATGCAGGCCTGCCACTGCGCGCGAGGACAACACCGAGCTCAAGCTGTTGCTGAACAGGGCTTCAAACAGGCTGAGCTTGTATTGGCTGGCAAACACGCCCAGGCTTTGCAAGGTTTGGTGACCGATGCCACGCTTGGGCGTGGTGACTGCGCGAAGAAAGGCCGGGTCATCGTCATTGTTCACGATCAGGCGCAGCCAGGCACACAGGTCACGGACCTCGGCGCGGTCAAAAAAGCTTTGGCCCCCCGACACTTTGTAGGGAATTTGCGCTTTTCGCAAAGCTTGCTCGAGCACGCGCGCTTGGTGGTTGGCGCGGTACAGCACGGCGAAGTCTTTCCACTCTTTGAAGCTGGCGCCACTTTGCGACACCGTATCGCCCGCGCGCAGCGATTGAATCCGCGCGACCACCCGCTCGGCCTCATGCTCTTCGTTGTCGGCGTCGACCACGCGCACAGGCTCGCCTTCACCGAGCTCTGAAAACAAGGTTTTCGGAAACAGCTTGGGGTTGAGCTGGATGACGTTGTTGGCGGCGCGCAAGATCGCGCTGGTGGAGCGGTAGTTTTGCTCGAGCTTGATCACGCGCAGCGGCGGAAAATCCTGAGGCAAGCGGCGCAGGTTGTCCAATGTGGCGCCACGCCAGCCGTAAATGGACTGGTCATCATCGCCCACAGCCGTGAAGCGCGCATCGGTGCGTTCGGGGTGGCCAATCAACAACTTCAGCAACTCATACTGGGTGGCGTTGGTGTCTTGGTATTCATCGACCAGCACATGACCCATTTGCTGCTGCCAACGGGCCCGGACCTCGGGGTGTTGTTGCAGCAATTTCAACGGCAGGCGAATCAGGTCGTCGAAGTCCACGCTTTGGTAGGCGGTCAGGCGCTCTTCGTAGCGCGACATGATGCGTGCGAGCACCCGCTCGTTGTCATCTTGGGCCAGGGCTTCAGCCTGGCTGGCGTCCAGCCCCATGTTTTTCCATTTGCTGATGGTCCATTGCCATTGGCGTGCTGTGGCGGCATCGGTGCTGCCCCCAGCGTCTTTCAACAGGCTCACGACATCGTCGCTGTCCAGGATGCTGAACTCGGGCTTGAGCCCCAAGGCCTGGCCGTCTTGTCGCAGCATGCGCACGCCCAAGGCGTGGAAGGTGCAGATCAGCACCTTTTGTGCCGGCGCGCCAATCAAGCCTTTGGCGCGCTCGCGCATTTCTGCAGCGGCCTTGTTGGTGAAGGTGATGGCAGCGATGCGCTCAGCGGCCAGGCCTGCCTGGATCAGGCGCGCAATTTTGTGGGTGATGACCCGTGTTTTGCCCGAACCCGCCCCGGCAAGCACCAAGCAAGGCCCTTGCATGAAATTGACAGCTTCTTGTTGCGCGAGATTCAGACCAGATGACATGCAAAGGACACAGACAGGCAAAGCCGGTGATCATAGCGGGCAGAATAGCGTCCATGACTGAGATTCTGGGGGTCACCTTCCCATTTTTTGCCCTGGTGTTGGCCGGCTATGTGGCGGCCTATCGGCGGATGCTGCCCATCGAGGCCATCCCGGGTCTGAACAGCTTTGTGTTGTTTTTTGCTTTGCCCTGCTTGCTGTACCGCTTTGGTGCCAAAACGCCGATTGCGCAGTTGCTCGATGGCAGCTTGTTTTTCACTTACTTGCTGTGCGCGGCCTTGCTGGTGGCGTTCACGGTGGCCACCAGCTTGAACCGACGGATTCGCTGGAACGATGCCTCCTTCGGGGCACTGGTGGCCGCTTTTCCGAACACGGGCTTCATGGGCGTGCCCTTGCTGGTGGCTTTGTTGGGGCCACAGTCTGCGGGGCCCGCGATCGTGACCATTTTGGTGGACTTGTTCTTCACGTGCTCTTTGTGCATTGCACTGTCGCGCATGGATGGCGCAGGCGCCCAAGGCGCCAGCCAGGCGGCACGCAAGGCGCTCCAAGGCGTCTTGGCCAACCCCATGCCCTGGGCGATTGGCTTGGGGGCCTTGACCTCGGCCACGCAATGGCGCTGGCCGGCGCCGGTTGAACAAACCCTGGGCTTGTTGGCAGACGCGGCCTCGCCGGTGGCGTTGTTCACGATTGGCGCGGTGTTGGCGCGTTCCACCTTGCAAGCGCGTGACAGCCATGCCGCTACCATTCCGGCGCGCGATTTTTGGCCGGTGGCCTTGATCAAACTGATCGTGCACCCCTTGCTGGTGTTGCTGGTGGCGACGGCGGCCATGCGCCTGGGCCTGCCGCTGGACCCCTTTGCCGTGAAGGTGATGGTGTTGGTCGCGGCCTTGCCCAGTGCCAGCAATGTGTCCATGCTGTCCGAGCGATTCGGGGCCAACACAGGCCGCATTGCCCGCATCATTCTGGTGTCGACAGCCCTGGCTTTTTTGAGCTTCTCAGGGTTCGTCGCGCTGCTCAGCGGCTGAATTTTTTCAAATGCTCAGCGGGTCGACGTCGATCGCCCAGCGGATCACTTGCCGGTGGCTGGCGCGAAGGGCATGCAATGGCGCGTGCCAACGTGACAAGAAAGCCTGCAGCACAGGCCTTGAGGGGCATTCCACCAGCATCTGGGCGCGTTCGACATTGGCGACCCTTTGCAGGCTCATCGGAACGGCAGGGTACAAACCAAGGGGCGCACTGTCCAGCGGGAAACCTTCAGCTTGCAGCCCCTGAACAATCTCTTCTCCTGCTTCGCGCACTGCCGTGAGGTAGGCCTGCGCCGCTTCTTGTGTTCTGGCTTCGGCGCGAACCAGGGCTTGTGCGCTGAAGGGTGGCATGCCTGCTTGCTGGCGCTCTTGCAGCTGCTGCTCTGCAAAGCGCACATAGTCATGTTGTTTCAAGGCGTCGAACAGCGGGTGTGAGGGGTGAAAGGTCTGCACCCACATTTCGCAAGCTTGCGCCAGGCTCATGCGGGCATCTCGGCCCGCGCGGCCGGCGGCTTGCATCAGCAGGGAGAAAAGGCGTTCGGGGGCACGGAAGTCGCTGGAGAACAGCGCGCCATCGGGGTCGAGCGCCGCGACCAGGGTGACGCGGCGAAAGTCATGCCCTTTGGCAATCATTTGGGTGCCGATCAGCACATCGACTTCGCCCGAATGCACCTGCGCGAGCTGTTGCTCCAACGCGCCCTTGAGCCGGGTGCTGTCCGCATCGATGCGCGCAATGCGCAGGCTGGCGCCATCGGCCCGCACGCTGTCGCCCAACAGCTGCGCCAACTGCTCTTCCAGTTGCTCTGTGCCGCGGCCGAACATGCCCAGATCGGTGTTGCCACACTCGGGGCATTGGCGCGGCACGCGTTGTGTGAAGCCGCAGTGGTGACAGCGCAAGGTGCGGTCCAATTTGTGAAACACCCGAAAAGCGCTGCAATGGCTGCAGGCGCTTTTCCAGCCGCAGTCTGCACAGTGCAGCACCGGGGCATAGCCGCGCCGGTTCAAGAGGACCAAGACTTGTTCTTGGCGCGCCACACGCTCGCGGATGGCTTGCAGCAGGGGCGCTGAAAAAATGGTTTTGCGCGGTTGGTGGTTCATGTCCACCCGACGCACCAGCGGCAAGTTGCCCTGGCCGATGCGCGAGGGCATGCTGAGCCGAATGTAGCGGCCGCCGCGGTCGGTGTCGGTGGCGGGGCGGCTTTGGTGCCAACTCTCCAGCGAGGGCGTGGCCGAACCCAGGATCACCTGGGCTTGTTCCAAGCGCCCGCGGTACACCGCCAAATCGCGCGCCGAATAACGTGCGCCTTCTTGTTGCTTGTAGCTGGGGTCATGTTCCTCGTCGACCACGATCAAACGCAGTTGGGGCAGGGAGGCAAAGATGGCCATGCGTGTTCCCAGCACAATGCGCGCGCGCCCTGTGTGCGCCAGCAGCCAACTGCGCAGCCTTTGCGCCGGCGTCATGCCGCTGTGCATCGACACAATGGCCTCGTCGCCCCAGTGCTGAAAACGCTCCCGCACACGCGCTTCCAATTGCGGCGTCAGGTTGATTTCCGGCACCATCAACAGGGCTTGGGCTTCGAGGTCGTGGCTCAGCAACGCTTCCACGCGGCGCAGGTACACCTCGGTCTTGCCGCTGCCGGTGTTGCCGAACAACAAAAAAGGCCCGGTGCGCTCGGCCATGTCGTCCAGCGCCTGTTGTTGTTCAGGGGTCAAGGCCACCCGTGGCGGCTTCTCTGGGGTGGGGCCGGACTTGTCGGCACTTGCGCCGTGGTGTTTTTTCAGCCGTCGTGCCATTTGTTCGCCCGTCAACTCTCTGAGCTGGGGGGGCAGGGCGGCCAACGCCACTTCTCCTGCGGATCGCTGGTAGTACTGCGCGGCAAATTGAACCAGTTGTCGCCAGGCTGCGCTCAGCGGTGCCACGCCTTCCAGCTTCGCGGCGATGCTGCGCAGTCGAACGCTGGGATCCAGCGCTGGCGTCTCGTCCAAAGCATCCCAGACAATCCCCAGCATTTCTCGCTGCCCAAGCGGCACCCGCACCAGCGTGCCGGGAGGGTATGCGTTGTCGCTCTCGTAGCTGAGCGCCCCCCCTAGGTTGCTGTGTGCGGGGGTTTGAACCAGCACGGGTAGTTGCAGCGTCATGTCAAGTAGGTGGTTACAGAGGTGTTCTGACCGAAGAGTGAGAAAAGCCCCTTAAGTCATTGATTTTTCTTGTCTTTTGATTCAGTCCAGAGAATCTGTGGATAACTTTGTTGATAGCTTTGCAGGATGCCCGCCAAAGCCTTGAAAATCAAGGCTTTGGCTAGAATGCCTGAAAAAATCGCAGGACAACAAACCTATCAAAATCAATGACTTACGGAACTTGAATATTTTTTTCACAAAATTACAACGGGTGGTTTGAAGGTGCAAGCCTGACCGAAATTTTGTGTATAAGTCAAGCCTTCTTTAGCACTTTTTGTGCATCTTGACAGCCCGCTCAGGCTGGGTTGCGCAACTTTTTCGAATGGCTGTGCACTGCCTCCACCAGGGCGCTGACATGCTCTGGCGGGGTGAACTGGCTGATGCCATGGCCCAGGTTGAAGATCTGGGTGGGTCCCTTTGTGTTCGGGTCGGTGTGGGGCGTGCCAAAGCTGTCGAGCACGGCGCGCGCCTCGGCGGCGATTTGCTCGGGGTTGGCGAACAGAACATTGGGGTCCAGGTTGCCCTGCAAGGCCTTGCCCGGCCCGCCCACGCTGCCACCCACTTGCGCGCGCGCCTTGCCCAGGTTGACCGTCCAGTCCAGACCGAGCACCTCGCAGTCGAGTTGCCCCATCTCTTGCAGCCACAGCCCGCCGCCCTTGGTGAAGACGATGCGCGGAATGTCCACGCCCTCGTGCGAGCGCTTGAGCTGCGAGAGCACGCGCGCGGTGTAGGCCAGGCTGAAGGTCTGGAAGGCGCCATCGGCGAGCACGCCGCCCCAGCTGTCAAAAACCATGACCGCCTGCGCGCCGGCATCGATTTGGGCGTTGAGGTAGGTGGCCACCGAGTCGGCATTGACCGCCAGCAGGCGGTGCATCAGGTCGGGGCGGCTGTACATCAGCTGCTTGACCTGGCGGTAGTCGTCCGAGCCGCCGCCCTCGACCATGTAGCAGGCCAGGGTCCAGGGGCTGCCGGAGAAGCCAATCAGGGGCACGCGCCCGTTCAGGGCTTTGCGGATGGAGGTGACGGCATCGAACACATAGCGCAGCTTGTTCATGTCGGGCACCTGCAGCGCGGCCACGGCGGCCTCGTCACGCACCACCTTCTCAAAGCGCGGGCCCTCGCCCTGGGCGAAGCTCAGGCCCAGGCCCATGGCGTCGGGCACGGTGAGGATGTCGCTGAAGAGAATGGCGGCATCCAGGGGATAGCGCTCCAGGGGTTGCAGGGTGACTTCGGTGGCGTAGTCGACCTGGGTGGCCAGGCCCATGAAGCTGCCGGCCTTGGCGCGGGTGGCGCGGTACTCGGGTAAATAACGCCCGGCCTGGCGCATCAGCCAGACGGGGGTGTGGTTGGTGGCCTGGCGCCAGCAGGCCTTGAGAAAGCTGTCGTTTTGGAGTGCGGAAGTCATGCGAACATTGTCGCAGGACTTCACTGACGCGCGCTCAGTTTGCCGCTGCGCAGCAACTGCGCGTGCTCCACTTTCAGGCACAGGTCTTGAACGGTTTCCAGGCCATGGCTGGCCGCGTGGGCACAGGCTTCGTCGTTTTCAATGCCGAGTTGCAGCCACAAGGCTTTGGCGCCGATGGCCACGGCTTCGTTGGCAATCGGGGGAATGTCTTCCGAGCGTCGAAAGACATTGACCAAATCGATGGCCATGGCTTGCGCTGCCGCGCTCAGGGTGGGGTAGGCTTTTTCGCCCAGCACCTCCGAGGCCGCGGGGTGGATGGGCACGATCCGATAGCCCTGCGCTTGCATGTACTTCGAGATGCGAAAACTCGCGCGCTCCGGATTGGGGCTCAAGCCGACCACGGCAATGGTCTGGGCGTTTTGCAAGATGGAGAGCACGCTCATGGTCACCTCAGGGTTTGGGGCAAGTCTTGCAGCGTTTGGCGCACTTCGGACACGCTGATCAATTCCGACAGCACACGCGCTGGCCGGTTTGGACTGTAGAGCACATAGACGGGGACACCGCTGCGCCCCAGCGCTGACAACGCGCGTGTGATGACAGGGTCTTGACGCGTCCAGTCCGCACGCAGCAACAAGACCCGGCGGCTGTCAAAGTCGGCCAGCACATCGGCGTTGGCCAAGGTGGTGCGCTTGTTGACTTGGCAGGTGACGCACCAGGCGGCCGTGAAATCCACAAAAACGGGTTGACCGGCGGCCAAGGCCGCTTTCACCCGCGCCTCGCTCCAGGCTTGCCAGCGTTCAGCGGAGGGCGATGTCGCCGAGGGGGTGGGGTCTGAAGTCTGCGAAAGCAATGGCAAGGTTTGGGTCATTGCCCAGACCAAGATTGCACCAAACAAAGTGCCCAGCAGCAGGCGCCCGCGTGGATGCAGTGTCAGTGCCCACAAAAGACCGGACAGCAACAGCAAGACCCCTAGCAAGGCCGCCACCGCATGCACGTCTGTTTGTTGTCCCAGCACCCACAGCAACCAGATCACCGTGGCCAGCATGGGAAAGGCCAAGGCGTGGCGCAAGGTGTTCATCCAGGGGCCAGGGCGTGGCAGTCGGTTGGACAATGCAGGGAACCAGCTGATCAGCAGAACAGGCAAGGCCAGCCCCAATCCCAGCATGGCAAAGATGAGCAGGCCTTGCCAGACGGGCAAGCCAATGGCCAGCCCGATCGATGCGCCCATGAAGGGGGCGGTGCAAGGGGTGGCGATGGCCACAGTCAGCACACCGGAGAGCAGCGTGTCCACCGCAGGGTGACGCGACTCCCAGGACAGCAGGCTGGAGGGTAGGACCAGGTTCACCCTGAACACATCCCAAAGATTGAGCGCGATCAGCGTGAACAAAATGCACAGGCCACTCACCACCCAGGGGGATTGCAGCTGAAAGCCCCAGCCAAGTTGGTCGCCCGCCGCGCGCAAGCCCATGACCACTGCACCCAACAGCAAAGTGGACGCGACCACGCCCAGGCTGTAGGTCAGTCCCGCCATCCGATGGACCCAAGGGTTGGCATGGTGCCGGGTGAAGCTGAGCACTTTGATGGCCAGCACCGGCAGCACGCAGGGCATGAGGTTGAGGATCAGGCCACCCAGCAAAGCGCCCAAAAGCGCCGCGCCAAAGCCAAGGTCCGCTGCCGCTGCAGCAGCAGGAGGCGTGGGCTCCATCATCGCCGGGGGGGTGACGGGCGCAGGCTCGGCCCAAGCGCCCTGGACAGCGACTTCTGCCAGCCAAGCGCTGCGCGCAGCGCCTTGGCCCTGGACCAGCATCAGGCCGAACTGCGCCGGTTGGCTGACGCGCATGCTGCTGACGGGCAACATCGCGGTCCAGACCTCGCCCTCCCATGCTTGTTGGGCCTGGGGGTGACGCTCTGCGCTGGCTTCCAGCAAATCGCTTTGGGTGGGGAAGACCGCCAGTTGTTGGCCTTGCAGCGCTTTGGGCAAGCCACTGACCTTGACTTGCATGGCATGGCCCGCGGCGCTGGCCGTGTGGCGAGCGCCTGTCAATGTCTGGGGTTGCTGGCGCAGCACGTCTTCAAACAAGGCTGCAGATGCAGCGTGGCTGGTGTGGGGTGACAGCGTCAGCTGGAACGTGCCTTCTTGCGGAATGCATTCTTGCCGACACACCAGCCATTGCGCTTTCAGTTGCAAGCTGAGCGGACCTGCGCCCGCCTTGAAGTCCGAGCCGACGGTGATGGGCGTGACCAGCAGTGTTGAACCCTCATAGCCATAGTTGGTGAGGTTGCCAACGGCAATTTTGTGCGGCAGGGGCCAGGCCACTTTGCCGGCAGACAGGCCGGCTGGCAGTGTCCAGTCAAGTTGCGTGGCCAGGCCCGAGTCCCCTGCATTGAGCCAGTAGGTGTGCCACTCGGGTTGATGCTTGAGCCACAAGCCCGCATACAGGGGCTTGCCTGGCGCCACGCCCTCGGGCGCATGTACCAAAAGTTCAGCGCGCACTTGGGCGGTCGACACCACAGCCGTGGGGGCGAGGGTTTGGGCCTGGAGGCCGCTGGCAAGCGCCAGCAGCAACAAGAAACCGAGCCAAAGTCGGTGTGCAGAGGTGAACATAGGTCAGGATGTTACCGAACCCCGTAAGATGTCGGGTATGAAAGCTCTTTCACGTTATTGGGCCGAGCTCAACACCCAGGATTTTGCGCGCCTGGATCCGCAGCGGGCGGTGGCCGTGTTGCCCTTGGGGGCCACCGAACAGCATGGCCCGCATTTGTCTTTGAATGTGGACACGCAGTTGGTGGATGGGGTGGTGCAAGCTGCTTTGCCACATCTGACAGCAGAAGACCAAGTGCTGGTGTTGCCAACGCAGGCGCTGGGTTTGAGCACCGAGCATCAAGCTTTTGCTGGAACGCTGACACTGTCGCCGGAAACTTTGCTGCGCGTCTGGTGTGACATTGGCGAAGCTGTGGCGCGTGCGGGGCTGCGCAAGCTGGTGCTGTTCAATGCCCATGGCGGCAACGTCGCGCCCATGGACATCGTGGCGCGCGAATTGCGCGGACGCTGCAACATGCTGGTGTTCAGCAGCAGCTGGTACCAGCTGCCTTTGGGAGCGTCAGTGACAGGGTTGTTCTCTGAGCATGAGCATCGCTTTGGCGTGCATGGCGGCGACCAAGAAACCTCCATGATGCTGGCCTTGCACCCGCAAGGGGTGGACATGACGCAGGCCGAAAACTTCCCCTCCACTTCCGAGCAACGCGCCGCCGAATTTGACGTGCTGGGCAATGGGAAAAGTGCCAAGATGGGTTGGCACATGCAGGACTACAACGCGAAGGGCGCGGCCGGCAATGCGGCCGCTGCAACGGCTGCCAAAGGGCAGGCTTTGGTGGCTTCGGCCGGCTTGCAACTCGCCAAGCTGCTGCAAGAAGTTGGCCGTTTGCCGTTGACAACCCTCAGGTGAAGGTCGTCCAGCCCTTGTAATTTGGGCCATCCAGGTGATTGAGGGTGTTGTAGCTGACCAGGCGATGGCCTTTGGGGTTGTATTTGAATTCGCTCACGGCGCTGTTGCGAATGTGAAAGTTCAGTTCAATCGTGGTTTCCGGGGCGGTGCCCAGGATATGCCCCACGGCGGTTGAAATGGGGCCGCCACTGGATACCAGCAGCACATTGCCCGTGTGCTGTGTCCTGACCCAGTCCAGCGCTGCTACAACGCCCGCCCTGAAATCTGTGTAACTGGGCATGCCTTCGGGGGTGACGGCGCCTTCCATCCATTGGCGCAAACCATCGCGCAGCAAGCGGAAATGGTGTCGGTACAGCTCCGGCGAGTCGGGCTTTTTCAAGGGCAGCGGGTGCACCGTGCGGATGACGGCTTCGCTGTCGTATTCGTTCAAGCCAGGCTGGCGGGTGGTGGGCAAGTCGATCCCCATGCCCTCGCGGATGCCTTGCCAGGTTTCATCATGGCGCTGCAAGGTGCCGGTGATGACCGCATCAAAGCGGTGGCCGTGCTCCAGAAAGTACTGGCCCAAGCGCCGACTTTGTTGCCAACCCAGCGGGCTGAGTTGATCGTAGTTGTCAGCGCCAAACGAGGCTTGACCGTGGCGTACGAGGTAGAGCGTTCCCATGGCGTGTGATCTCAAGAAGGATGGCTGATTTTCCCTGGAATTTCCCTGTGCCCAGGTCGCAGCAGCGACCCAGGGGGTAGTGGGCGCTCAGCGCGCCGACAGTGTTTCCCAACGCTCCAGGCAGGCCAACAAAGCGTCGTCAATCTCTGCGTCACGCGCGTGCCACGTGGCCGCTTGCTGGGGGTCTTTGACATAGATTTGCGGGTCGGCCAAGGCTTCACGCAGTTGTTTTTGCTCGTTTTCCAGCGCTTCAATGGTTTGAGGCAGTGTTTCGAGTTCGCGTTGCTCTTTGTAGCTGAGCTTGGCCGCGGCTTTTTTCACAGGCGGCGAGCTGTCTGTAGTGGGGGGCGCCGACTGCAGCGCGGAGCTGGCAGGCGCGGCACTGGCTTGCGCAGCCCGCATGCGCGCCGACTGCGTCAGCCAGTCTTGAATGTCGCCTTCGTATTCGCGCCAATGGCCATCGCCCTCGAAGACCAGGGTGCTGGTGACCACGTTGTCAATGAAGGCGCGGTCGTGGCTGACGATGAAGACGGTGCCGGCGTAATCTTGGATCAGGTCCTCCAGCAACTCCAGGGTGTCGATGTCCAAATCGTTGGTCGGCTCATCCAGCACCAGCACATTGGCAGGTCGTGCGAACAAGCGCGCCAACAGCAGGCGGTTGCGCTCGCCACCGGAGAGCGATCGCACGGGCGAGTTGGCGCGTGCGGGCGAGAACAGAAAGTCGGTGAGGTAGCTTTTGACGTGCTTGCGCTGTTGCCCGATCTCAATCCACTCGCTGCCCGGGCTGATGAAGTCTTCCAGCGTGGCATCCAGGTCCAGCTGTTCGCGGTGCTGGTCAAAGTAGGCCACTTGCAAATTCGAGCCGCGTCGCACGCTGCCCTGGTCGGGCTCGAGCTCGCCCAGGATCAGTTTCAACAGCGTGGTTTTGCCGGCGCCATTGGGGCCGATCAGGCCAATTTTGTCGCCGCGCAGCAACGTGCCGCTGAAATTGTTCACCACCTTTTTGGCGCCCGCGGGATGGCCTGGGGTTGCAAACGACTTGCTCACGCCATCCAGTTCGGCCACCAGCTTGCCGCTGGGGGCGCCACGCGAAATGTCCAGCTTGACCTGGCCGACCACGTCACGCCGTGCCTGGCGTTGCTTGCGCAAGGCTTCCAGGCGATTGATGCGGCTTTGGCTGCGTGTTCTGCGGGCTTCGACGCCGCGTCGAATCCAGACCTCTTCGGCAGCCAGCAATTTGTCGGCGCGGGCTTGGATCACGGCTTCTTGTGCCAGCTGTTCTTCCTTCAGTATCAAGTACTGTGCGAAGTTGCCAGGGTAGGAGCGCAAATGGCCCCGGTCCAACTCCAGAATGCGGGTGGCAATCCGGTCCAGGAAGGCGCGGTCGTGGGTGATGGTTACCAGGCTGCCCTTGAAGTCGAGCAACAATTGTTCCAGCCACTCGATGCTGTCGATGTCCAAATGGTTGGTGGGTTCGTCCAGCAGCAAGACATCGGGGGCGCTCACCAGCGCTTGCGCCAAAGCAACGCGCTTGGCGTTGCCGCCTGACAGCGTGGCAATGCGGGCTTGTCCGTCGAGCTTCAGTCGCGCCAAGGTCTCCTGGACGCGCTGCTCCCAATTCCAGCCGTCCACCAACTCAATGGCGTTTTGCAGCTCGTCCAGCGAGCCTTCCCCGCGGGTGTACTGGTCGATCCATTCGCGCACATTGCCCAGCCCCTCGCTGACCGACTCGAACACGGTGTGCTGAGGGTTGAGTTGCGGTTCTTGCGCCACGAACGCACGACGCAAGCCTTGTTGGCATTGCAAGCTGCCATCGTCAGGCGACTCATGGCCGGCCAGGATGCGCAGCATGGACGACTTGCCCGTGCCATTGCGGCCAATCAGGCCGACGCGCTCTTGTGTTTCCAGGGAGAAGTCGACGTGGTCGAGAAGTGCCACATGGCCGTAGGCCAGTTGGGCTTGCTGTAGGGAGATCAATGACATATGGCTTCATTATCGTGACCTCTTGAGGCAACTTGCGTGTTTCTGAAAAACCATGCTATAGTTGCAGGCTCTGCTGAAAACGCAGGGGGCGCCCTGTCAGGGTTCAGCAGCCCAGCTGTTGAAACAAATAAATACGACAGCTTTGACGAAAGTCCAAAACCTGTTGTATACTGGCAGGCTCTGCTGAGAAACGCCAAGGCTAACAAGGCGCCTCAGTAAAAACCCTGAGTGTTGACAGGTTATTAAAAAGCGTGTCATAATTCAAGGCTCTGCTGAAAACGGCGGAGGACGCAAGAGAAGACGGCATCGACCGTTGCTTGCAAACAAGGTTCATTAAAAATCTACAGCCGATAAGCGTGGGCGTTTTAAGGCGATTGCCATGGTTCTAGTAACCAAGTCGCAAGACTTAAAACGCTCATGAAGAAGTGAAGTTCACTTCAATTTCTTTTATGAGTGGACTCGAAAGAGTCAAAAAAAATCAAGATCGAACTGTAGAGTTTGATCCTGGCTCAGATTGAACGCTGGCGGAATGCTTTACACATGCAAGTCGAACGGCAGCACGGGGGCAACCCTGGTGGCGAGTGGCGAACGGGTGAGTAATACAT
>Ga0255090_1000082_pt1 | contig 29076 bp, 48 predicted proteins | sample Colum_Yuk_RepA_8_2_FD_188444 | JGI IMG/M metagenome (GOLD analysis project Ga0255090, IMG submission 188444) | Freshwater microbial communities from Columbia River, Oregon, United States - Colum_Yuk_RepA_8d | ecosystem: Environmental > Aquatic > Freshwater > River | place: USA: Oregon...
CAATGATGGTTTTCATCTGAATGTGACTGATAATTCCTTCGATCATACCACTGCTGATGGTGAGCGAAAGTTGCCGTTGATGATTGTCAAGTTTAACATTTCCGAGTACAAGCAAAATCTTGAAACATGGAACCAATATTGGGCTTGGAAGACATTGAAGGATAAGAAGGTTGATCTTTATCGTTTGATTGAGCTTGAACTAGCTGAACGTGCCTCTGTTGTTCGTGAAGTGGTTTCTGAAAGCTATGATGTTGACCATGTTGTTGGGAGCGAAAACATGGCCGAACTGGTAAAGACCATGAATGAAGCGAATCTTTCTGAATTGCTACATTTGTGTAAGCGACATCTTGACTTTCAAGCTACTGGCACTGATTTCAAGCATGGTATGCATCTGGTTCGCTTGTTGCGTATGGGCCGTGAAATCCTTGAGCATGGTGAAGTATTGGTGAAGCGTCCGGATGCAAAGGAATTACTTGAAATCCGCCGTGGTTCGTGGTCTTATGAGCAATTAATTGCTTACGGTGAGGAACAAGACGATCTGATTCGTAATAAACTTTACCATGAGACGAAGCTGCCTAAGCGACCTAACATTGAATTGGCAAGTAATTTGATCATGAAAGTACAGGATATGGTGTGGGGTAGTTAATACCTCACTTTACTATGAGTGATAAAACACTTTTCTTCCTGATAGATAATGTCCCAATGAAGATTGCTACGGTGATTTCTATATCAGTAATCTCTATTGGGATGTATTCAGTTCACCAAATCTGTGAGTTTATAAAACATGATTAGTTTAAAGAAAGATAATAAATCTTTTGACGTTACTGGTTTGATGAAACTATTCATCATAGCTATTTTTATTGCATGTCCTTTTTATTTTGGTTATCACCATTTTATTATGAAAGATATGTTTTTGATAACTAAAGGTACTGTTATTGAAAAAACCAATTATAAGAATAGTGACGGAAAGTACGTTTATGAGTTGAATGTTGCTATTGGTGATAATACCAATACTACCATAACGGTTGATGCCGATGAATATATTCATACCGAAATAAACCAAACCCGTGACATTAATGTTTTCAACAAAGAAAAAATGAATCCTATAATGACAATTGTTGGTATGATTGAAGTTGTTGTTTTAGTATTGGCATTATTGTTTATTGTTGGCGCAGCGATGGTGGCATAATGAAGTTTAATATAAATGAGTTTGTTAAAGTAAAACTCACTGATCATGGTAGACAACAATACATTGAATGGTATTTTTCTTTGTATAAAGGTAATCCGCCATATTCATTTATACCTATGGAAGAAGACGAAAATGGATATTCAAAATGGCAAATGTGGAAATTGATGCAGGTATTTGGTGCAAATATTTCAATTGGTTGTATTCTTCCGTTTGAAACCGAGATAATTATTGTTGGTGAAAATGGATAAAATATTAGTTGGCAATGCACCATATGTTATTGGTGAGTTTGATTTAGAATGTCCTGAAATGATGTTTGTTCAGGACATGCCTATTATTATGCCCGGTACAGATTTGCGTTTACCATCTCATTTAGAGTTTATTAGACCTCTAGTTGGTGCTATTCAGTATTCTACTAAGACTGATTATGTTTATGTTTCTTGTAAGAGCATGTTTACCACATTTGAAAGTCGTGGTCGTCCCGGTTGGCATTTGGATGGTTTTGGCACGGATGACATTAATTATGTGTGGTCTGATGATTTCCCTACTGAATTTTACAACCAACAAATAGAAATAACAAATGATCCTGTTATTTCACGTTTGGATATGGAGTTAATGATTGACGAGAGTAAAATCACTACATATCCTAACAAAATATTGTTGGAAATGAATAATACATGTATTCATCGTGTTTCTGTTGAAAAACGTGAAGGTTTTAGAACTTTCATAAAATTGACTGTTTCTAAGAATCAGTTTAAATTGAAAGGTAATGCACATAATTATTTGTTTAATTATAATTGGGATATGACCCCTCGCACACTAGACAGAAACCAACCGTCGAAATAAATTATTGACACCATTGTAACAATCTGTTACAATGGTCATCTAGGGAATCAACACTGTCAAAGGAAATGATATGGTTAAATTAGGTTTTTCAAAAGAAGAAATAATGTCTAGTCTTCAACATAAGGTTGAAGAACTTTACAAGCATTGCGATACATGGCTGGAAGCTGTGGTTGAGTATTGTCAAGAATATGATTTGGAGGAAACGGAAATTGCTCCTTATCTAAGTCCTGTTTTATTGGAACGTTTGCGTTCCGAATCTGTTAATCTAAAGCGTATAAAAACTGAGAATATTGCTACGTTACCATTCTAAATTATGAATATAAAGTCATTGGTTTATCCTTGTGAAAATCCAAAATACATAAATGATTTTGATACATGGAAGTTATATCAATCTGTTCGTTTACATTATATGACGGACAGCTATCGCCTTGAAAAGTATAATTTTTCATCGAAGAAAATATACAATTGGGACAAATATCAAACAGTTTCAACATGGGAAGTTAAATTGTTTGACAAATGGGCAAAGAGATTTACTACTGATGTCAATGTAAAAATGGCATTGGGCGCACATTTCTTTTATAACAAACCTAATGGGAGTTGGGAAAGTTCCCCCGATCAGGAAGATGTCCAACAGGCATATTCTAAATTAAAATCTTTTTTGTCTTCTCCGAAATATTTTTTAGAAAAAGACTTGACAAAACTTTACGAATCGTATACAATAGATATACTAAAAACAACAAATGCAAATGGTGGAGTAGGAATACCACCAATTTACCATTTGGCTCATAAGGGAATTATTTCTTATGAAACGTTAGCAATGGTTGATATTTCAACGTCGCTAACTAAATATACATGTATGAAGTTGAACACTTTGACATGGACAGCATATAAAGATTGGTATTTAAAATATCGACCATTTGTGTGTATGGAAATGGACAAGGAATATACTGATTACATTAGGGAAAAATTATTGCAATTGAAAAATAACTAATTTCCCCTTGTTTTAATTTTTCAAAACATATAAAAACACATAACTCATATAAGGAAATATATTATGTCATTAAATGCATTACGTTCTAGTTCAAAAAACATGCTTGAAAAGATGAAAGCGTCTGACAAGCCAGAAAAAGGCGGTTCTCGTGCGGTCGATGAGCGCATTTGGAAGCCTACATTCGACAAAGAAAAGGGTAGTGGTACTGCTATTATTCGTTTCTTGCCTGCTGCACCTTCCGAAATTGATGAATATCCATATGTTAGAGTATACTCTCACGCATTCCAAGGCCCAACTGGAAAGTGGTATATTGAAAATTCTCTTTCTACTATTGGTAAGCCCGATCCATGTGGTGAGTTGAATAAGCGTTGCTGGGACTCTGGTGTTGAATCTGATAAGGATAATGCCCGTTCTCGTAAGCGTAAGACCACATATTTTGCGAACGTTTTGGTTATAAAAGACCCGGCGCACCCAGAACTTGAAGGCAAGGTCATGATTTATGAATACGGCCCTCAGATTCACAAGATGATCGAGGATGCTGCATATCCAAAGGCACCAGAGTTCGAAGGTGATGAAGTTGTTGAACCTATGAACGCATTTGACATTGATAACGGCGCTGATTTTGTTATCCGTATCAATGGTCGTACTATGAAGAATAGTAAGGGTCAAACCGTAACTGTTCCTAACTACGAAAAATCTTCTTTCAAGGCTAAATCTCCGTTGGCCGGTGGAAAGGAAAAGGAAATGGAAAAGATTTGGAACCAATGTCACCCATTGCAACCATTCTATGATGAAAAGGAATTCAAGACTTATGAATCCTTGCAAAAGCGTCTTGTTGAAGTGTTAGGCCCACAAGTGGGTTCTGGTATTGCAACCGCATTAGGAACCACTGTATCTCGCAATAGTTCAGTGGAAGATGAAGAAGACGATGCTCCCCCTGTGCGCACTCAGGTACGTCAGGCCGCACCCGTACAAACATCTGAACCTGATGATGAAGACTTAGCATTTTTGCGTGAAATTGAATAATTTCACCTGAAATAAGGAAGATCAGTCATTACAAAAAACCAGCAGAAATGCTGGTTTTTTCATTTCTATTCCTTGAAAAAATCGTGGACATATGCTATGATGATGAAACACAGATAGGTGATTGCTATGACTTCAACCAAATCCATACGTGATGTGTATCAAATACTTCGTGACCGTTTTGCAGGAAAATGCAGAAAGGCTGCGTTGTATGATGTTTCATTGACTGAAAATGGTTCGTGTGTTCTTACCTCGACCATTCATGGGTCACAGTCATTTGTAACCACATTCAAGGAAAACGAGGAATTAATCCAAGAAATTCTTGAAATTTTCGACATTATTGTTGAAAATTACACTGAGCGAGGGTATTTCGTTAATTATGGGCGACCATCTTTAAAGTTCATGCAATCTCTTGATGATGCATACATTTATGCGAATTACCATCGTTATTTCAAAGACTATCATGTGGTAATTCAAATAACAATTTCAGAGCCGAGGTGATTTATGTTCAAGCGTCAAGTTTTGTTTATGGAATACGAAAGGGGTTGGCGGAAGTAAAATAGATTCAGTTGAATATTTTACTTCTGATGCACTAGCCAAAGAACGCATTGAAAAGTTTAATGCGAGAAATACTTCGAAAACTGTTCCTGATTGGTATATGGTGGCTGTATTAGGAGACATTGTTGATGTAGAAGATTGACAAAAGGTGTCAAAAAGTGTATAATAGTCAACTAGCATTCAAGGGCAAAATCATGAATACTTCGGTAGTTATAAAAAACAGTGTTGATGCGGATTTTAATAATATCAATAATATCGACGGTATCGAAGAAATTGGTATATTAACTTCTGCTTATTATGGAATATATGTCAAATTGAAAAATGGCGTTGTTTATAATTTGACTTGTAGTAAGGTTCTTCCAAGTGCATTGGAGTATCAAATTGATGAATATGGTTTATTGACCAATTCAGAAAAATACAAGTGTTTTAGTGAAGTTAAAAAATATATCTGAGGAAATCATGACAAATACAAATTTTACTATTGACCTTTCATATGGTGCATTTGATGATGATTTGTGCTGGGAGGCAAAGGTCAGGGGGACGAATATCGTAATGTATTCTTCTGATAATGTTCAACTTCTAATTGACATTGTGAAAGAAGTTAATGAAAAATATCCAAAGGATATTTTTGTTCCAAGTGCAACGTTGAATGATGTTGATTTTTTTGATATTTCAGCGGTAGAGGAATTAGACTTGATTAGGCTGTCAGTGAAACCCAATCAAGTCTATTGATGTTATGGCTGAGCCAAACGATTCGTGACTGTAGCAGCTATATGGGGATTTGCCATAAGATGTGGCATATTTTTTATTTTAGTTGCTTGGTCACGGTTGACGCCATGCATAGTCATTAAGCGTTTCACAGTTATTGGGTGTATTTGATGTTGCGCATTAATAGCTGAATCCAATACACTTTTATCTGAATTATAATGACGTGATGCTATCCACTGCATAGTTGAGTTTTGGACATTTCCTGTTCTTTTAGAAGGGTCTAAGTCCATAATATGTTGTAGTTGTGATTTTGATGCTGTTATAGGCATTTTTTTAAAAGCCTCTTTATTCTCCGCATAAATCTTTCTTCCAATATGAGTCTCTGTCAATTCAGGATGCTCATGTAACATTTTAAACCCATCAACATGCGTGTGTGTTTTATTACCATTGGCACGATATATTTGAGTTCCTTCTTTTCCTAATTCTTTCCCAACAATATAATGAGAACCATGAATAACAAAGGTATGAGTTGGTTCGAAGTTCTTATGGATTCTGTTTTTAGCAATATTAGCATTATCGACTTTATAGACAAAAACACCTTTTTTACGCATTTCATGCGTTGGTGAACCCATGAAAATGTCTTGGTTTGCAAAGTTACGAATGCTTTCAATAGGATTGAATCCTTCGTTCATAGGCACAAGATAATAATCTTCCATGTGTTGTAAAAATTTACCCATTTCAAACTCCAAATAATTTTATCTATTTAACGTGATGCGATACTTACTCCAACAGGCAAAGCAGTTTCGCTTTTGTCTATCTGTATAACACAGCTTACATTTTGGAAGGTAAGTACATGGTGATATTGTGTCATGTATACTTCAAAACCTCCAATATACATTTGATTAAATTGTTGTGTTGCGTAGTCATATACTAATATACCAATGCGCTCACCACTTTGGAGAGGGCTGCATATTATTGTGTAATTACGTTCAGAAACCAATTCAAACTCACTTGATAAAACTGCATCTGTTGTTGGTTCTATGTGTATTGTCACATGGTTTTTTTCTTTGATGGTTAGTGCCATTTGATTGCCTTTACATAAGTTTACTTTACAGTATATTTAACAATCAGTATAATGGGAGGAAATTAACCAATGGTTCCTACAATGTACTATGACATGATGATTGCAAATGGATTTTCCTATCAGGATTGTGTTGATGCTGGTTACTTTGAAGATGAATACCAATCTAAACATCAATTGATGGAAATGCTTTGCGATCCGGATTCTCCCTTCAATGATGTTATTGTGGATGCGATTGTTGAAAAGTCTCCTGATATTATCATTTCGATGGCAGGTTGTTTCTCGCCTATGCATGCTGGTCATTTAGATGCTATTCGCCTAGCACGTTCTTTTTATATTGACAGAGGGTATAATCCTTTGTGTGTTCTCTTTCCAGCACATGATTCATATGTTGACGTGAAGCGTGGAGGCACATGTAAGTTTTCGGCAATGTCACGCATTCAATATATGAAAAAGTTTCTGGAAGACAATAATGAAACTGATATCATTATTGATGAACATCCTGCTCTCTACATGCCAGCAGAATTGAACTTTCCTTATCTTATGATGCGTTTGAGCCATTTCGCACCAAATGTAAAACAATCATTTGTCGTCGGGGCGGACAATCAAATGTTTGCATTGGCAATTAAGCAGACTGAACATGACACCTTCATTGTTTCCCGTGATAGTGTCGATATCACCGTTGATTCACGTTTGCAACAACATGGTATGAGCAATGATAACATTTTTGTTGTCAAAAATAGTCCATATTCGTATTTGTCGTCTACTCTAATTCGTGATAAGGTTATGTCTAGCCTTTCTAACCCTGATATTTCCGGAACCTATATGGTAAGGGATGATTCAGGGCTTGGTGGGTTTGAAAACGTCACAGAAAGGCTTGTAGGGGCATTGGATTTCGTGTTTGAAGGAAAACTTGATATAACGGTGATTGATGCAAAGGAACAGGTGGAAATGTGCCGTCAGCATGTTGCTAATATGAACAGTTATGTTATTAGCATGGATAAGTATTTCCAAGGTGATTTCAACATTCGTTGTTCCCGTCTGTTCAAGAAAAATACTTATCAAAAAAGTCCGTGTGGATTCCTTGTTGAAAATGAGGATGAGTTTATACAATTCCTCAAACAACTGCCGAAGAATGCAAATGTTTTGATTGTTGATGATGACATTTCTTCTGGTCATTCATTCAACTATGTTAGGAATCTTATTTTTAGAAATACAGGAGTTGTTGCAGAAGGATTTTTCATGAATCTTTTTTATCTGCAACAAAAGGGAATCAATAAGAAGGTTTATGACATTATTGATGTGCGTGACTTTGTACCTTTCGCAAAAAATGGAGGGTTGCGCACAAAGCATAATCGTTTGATGTACAAGTATCCTCAAGTAAATTTGGCAACCCGTGCCAAAATACCACATGACAAAATCATGTTGTTTAATGAATTGATGTATGGTTGAGTGTTGATAAATATACCAAACAATGAGGTTTGGTATGTCTGAGAATAAAGAAAGTTTCCTTCAAGAAAAAAGAGATTATCATAAGGCCGCAGCCACAGCATATAAAAAGGAATATGCTGAGTCACATGATCCGCAACATTTAGAATGTGCAAAATATCACGAAAAGTTGTCCAAGGGGGATAATGATGAATGATATTTTAAAATTGATCGAATCTAATATAGAACCAAAGAAAAAGTTGGTTAAAAAGGAAGATTTGTATCGTTTGGGTATTGAGTTATTGACATCAGCAGGTTACAATAAGCCTGTTGAATATCTTAATGGACAATTACTCAATAGCACAAGTGAAAAGGAATGATGTGGTGATAAAATGTCTCAAAAAATAATAAATGAAGAATTAACAGAAAAACAAAAAAAATTGGTTGACAATTGGGTTAAAACTAATAAGGAACAAGGCGAGGATGTCGATCCATCGCATCATGATGGCTTATTCCACCGTTATACTAATGATGAAAAAAGTCCAAGACTTGTTATACCATTAACAGGTCATGAGGTACATTTTAATCCTGATATAGCAAAGCACTTGCACGAAAATGGTGGTTGGACTATTCATGATTATGATAAAGGTATTGCAACTCGTAGGTTACAGACCAAAAAAGGACATGTAAAAGCGGAGTTCAAATCCATAGGTTCTATATTAGCTGAAACCGGAGGGAATGAAAAAACTGCCGATGTTGTTCGTGGTGGTATAAATCAAACAAAATCACTTTCCAATATATTTCAAAATGATCCTTCCCGCAATAACAATAGAAAGGGAAATGGATTACAAATAGTTGTTTCAAGGCATCCACATGATATTGGTGGAATGACTAGCGGTAGATCATGGGAAACTTCTTGTATGAGACTACCACACGGTTCATCTAAAAACCCTGCATTGAAAGCTGGTGGCGAACACCACTCATATATTCAATCTGATCTTTCTCATCAAACTTTGGCAGCGTATCTAACACATGAAGGCGACAATACTGCCAAGGCACCTCTTGCACGTATATTACTAAAGCGTCATACAAATACAGACGGGCATGATATATGGCGTCCAGAAAATAAAGTATATGGTAATGCATCCGGTGACTTTTCTAAAACGGTTAGTGATTTTTCTAAAAAGGAGTTTCCATCTGAACCCGGCATGAAATATAGAAAATCACCCGATCTTTATAACGATGATGATAAAGATTCAGTTATTGAAAGTCATGTCAAAAATAAAGATAAACATAATGATGTGTTTTCGCAATATGGTATAGAGCCAAAAATTTCCAAGATAACAAAACACACTCATAATATCAGTGGAGAGCTTCATAGTAATGATGGTTTACCTTCTTTGATAATTCATGAGGGCAACACAGTTCACAAAATGTGGCATCAGGGCGGGGAGCTTCATAACGAGTCTGGCCCTGCTTATATCAAAGAAACACATGATGAAACCGGAAAATTAAAAAACACTTCGAAACGTTTTTACAATTATGGGCTACTTCATTCACCTAAAGATGGTAAAACACCATCTATTGAAGATACATCTTATGATGAACATGGTAACGTTACGGAAGTATCACATGAATACCACAAGTTTGGTTATGAGCATAATGGTATTTTATCCGGAATGTCTTCTATGTATGTTAATCATCATGGCATGGGTGTAGTTAAAAGTGTTTATGGCGAAGCACATACCGACAATGATGAACCATCCCGTTATTCGCTTTCATTGAATCAAAATGGAACAAAGGGATATGAAACAAAATCATGGGCACATCATGGACATGTGTTCCGTGAAATGAAAACCGAATATGATGAAAATGGTAAACCAACTGATCACTTTGAAGCAAAGTATGATCATATTAATAAAGGTGATATAGTTTCGCATAATTGGTCAAATGGCAAAGGTGTTGTGAAAACTAGTTTGGGTGATGGAAATACTATAGAGCATGAATATGAGTCTCATACCCACAAAACTTCACCAGAAGAACATGAAATAAAGAATACAATTTATCGTGACCATACTGGTTCTATTATAAAAGCACCTCACGCCAATTCCGGTGATTATGTGATGCATACCGATAATAAAAATGTTGAAAAGCATTTCGATGAGCAAGGTAATTTACACAATGAACATGGCCCCGCCCATTTTGAAGAAGAAAAGGATGAAACAGGAAATGTTACACGTTTGAAAATGATGCGTATGTATCATGGTCAATATGACATGGCCCATACTTCTAAAGGCGACATTTTACACCATGAATATGATAGTTCTTCTGACAATGGTAAAATAATCCACAACAATGGTGGTGGAAAAATGATCCAGACTGAATATAGCGGTGGTGTTGATGGATATAAGAAAAAGAATAATATCCACGCTATCGCACACTTAGATAAAGACGGAAATATAACAAAAGCCGATGATGGCAGTCCTTCTGTTTTGACAAAGGAAGGATTTGGTTTCGTTGGGCATGATAGTTCGTATTATAGCGATAAAGAAAATGTTCCCGCTTTTGGTAAGGTTTTTAAGAAGTCTAAAGAGCATGTCATAGGCAAAACGTTATCGGTTCACGATACTCCTATGTCTGGTCGTATGGTTTCGATTGAGCCAGTAAAAGGTGGTTCTTCTATTAAGTCTGTTTCATCGCATGGTACATTCATACACCACTATGATGAAACAGGAAAATACAAAGGTTCTGAAATAACATTGCCAGAAACAAAAGAAACTGTCTATGGTGATAAAGAAGGAAACTTAGTTGACAAAGATGGTTATGGTATCTCGTTGTCCAAGGAACGTTCTATAGAAAAGAACTCACCTGATGATTTCAAGCTAATATCAAATACCGAGCCACTGCACCACACAACCAGTAAGATAAAATTACCGGAAAAGGTAAGTGTTTAAAAAGGGGTTGCAAAACCCCTTTTTTTATTGTATAATGGATGAAAACATATTGGTGAAGCACCATGCAAAACATAAATTTCATAGAAGTTGGCCATTTCTACGCCGACGAGCATAACAATCAACTCAATTTGTCCTATCTTGGTGATGTTGTTTCTAAACTTAAAGGTTTGAAGAATACCTTTTGTGCATTGTTCATCGACAATTACAATTCCACTGTTTTTAATTTGGATATAAACCATCTTAAATCCCATTACGAGATTGCGCTTGACATGCCTGTTCATATTTTTTATGAAGGAGACATGAAAGAATATTACCTTCGCACATTGTCTCTTTTTAATGAAAAAGATTTAGTGATTACAAAATATAATCGTGGGAAGAAAGAAAAGCTTGAACTCGCATTAGGCGACTGTCGTATTACTATTGCAGAAATTTCTCCAAATTTTAAAATAACTTGTGCAATGCTAAGTCTTATGTGGACACTATTTCGTCTTGGTTTTTACGAAGACAAGAAAAATAATGTCATTACTGTTATTGACGAGAAGTTTTTCAATGTTGAGAAAAAAGTTCTCACAATGCTCCAATACATACAAGATAACCATAATCATGATTGTGTTAGCGCAGTTGATTATTGGTTTTATAAAACATAATAAAGGGAATATATGATAATAGCATCAGCGTACAAAGATGTTTCAAAAATAATAAAAAGTGGGCAAGGTTTTATAAATCCTGTTGCAGAAAAAGCTAATATTTTTAAACAACAAGCTCAATCTTTAGATGTAAATGAGTTGGCAACTAAAGCTGAAAACATTGCTACTAAACTTAATATTTCAAACCCTTCACAATTTGCGAGTGATATCGCCGCCATTCCTGCTAAAATAAACACTGCAATGAATACAATTGATAATTTTAAGAGCCATATTGATCAATTGTCTGGTGTTGTTTTAGATGGTGAAAAAAACTTAGTTGGTTTAATTGAGTTGGCGAAGGCGGCACAAGATATTGTTAAGGAGTGTAGTGATAATCCTGATGATGAAAACTCTTATAAAAACAATCCAATGTATAAGCTTTTTGGTTCAGTTATGGACGCTGGAAAACATAACCAGCGTTTTGAAAGTGCACAGAAAAAAATAAATGAAATAATTGACTTTTTCAACATTGATGAATTGAGCGACTATCTTCAAAGTTTACCTGAAAATGAAAGGATACAAGCAATAAAGAAAAAATTAGACGGTATAAAAGAAATTTATGATAATATACATGGAAAATTAGAAGAGGCTAAACAATTTGATGAAGATGCATATACTGAATTAAAAAACGAAGTTTTATCTCAGGTGGTGACAGCTACACTATCTTCTTTAGTTGGTGATAGATGTGCAAATCAAGTTATTAGTAAAGTTAAGTCGCCAGAATTAAACAAAGCATTGAAACAAGCTAAACAAGTTACAGAAACTGCCAAACAGGCAAAAAATATCGTCAAGAACGCTCTATAAGCCGCTTTTTAGCGGCTTTTTGTCGTAAGCGGTATGCTAGTACCGGGAGCTTCTAACCACTGGTAATTCCACGCATATGACTGAGCAGTGGTGTCTCCGTATTTGAATGATGAAGCTTCCATACGTGCACGGATTACACGTATCTTACCAACACATTTCATAACCACTGGCTCTGTTACCCAAACCTCCCCGGTGATGCTTATGTCTGGAACCTGACGTTGTGTTGGTTTCACTATATTTGGTTTTTTTGAAGGGACATGTACATAAAACTCCATCCCTTTAATATCTTGAGCAAGCCCACGTAAACACTGTCCTACGGTCGGTGAAAAAGATATTCTTGGAGTGATTCCATCTTCATATCCATATTGAACCATTGAATTATTAGGGACATGGGGGAAGACAGTCAATGTATCAAGATTATTGACTGATATATGATATAATTCACCAGACGCTGATTCAACCAGACGTGTTGTAAAATATTCTAAAAACATTATTTCTCCGAATACATCACACAAAGAATATTTTCTAGCAAATGTTCTTTGAATGTTTTATTTTTCTGTTCTTGATCTGCTTTGAAAAAATCACAAGCAACATCTTTATCTATACCAACCTTTTTTGCGAAATCAGGGTTGTTGCATGCAGCAGCCATGAACTTGCGTTGTTTTTCTGATTTTGAAGGCATTTCGCACCCATAGAAATAATATTGTCATATTATTTATAGGTTGATAAAAACATCATGAAAACAAATAATATTCCGCACAATCCTTGTCTGACTGAGATAGGTTTTTTATATTTTTGTTCATTATTTCGAATTGAAACTTCATATAATCATCATTACGCATTACTGAAAAATTGTATGCGTTTGTGATTAACCATTCATCAATTCTTCGTAATGTATTAAGTGCTTTGCGATTTGTGTTTAAATCAATTTTGGGGAAAGGTGTTGTTTGATAGCCATACTTATTGGACACTATTTCACCTTGCCCTAATTTCATACCGACGACACCAATTCTCATTTGTATGATACCTTGATGGAATTAATTACTTTGTTGTATGACATGTTAGCAATTTCAACTGCCTTATCACAATATGGGTTTTCTTTTTCGGAAAGCCTGTATTTTTTGATGATGAATGATACCAGTTGTTTTTTCAAACCTTCATTTTTTATACTGGCTGGAAACGTTCTTAGAACCATACTGATATCGTTGGTAAGAAGATCATTAACAACACCATCGACCGTGAAATAATTATTCTTTTCCGTTTGTTTATTAATAACGTCAGAGATATTAATTTCATATTGGTTAGTACCCTTATCTGGGCAGTGTGTTATAAAAATGAAAGTTTCGTCATTCCACCAAAAGTTTATTATTTTTGTTGACTTATTCACATTTTTTAGTGATTTTATTTCATTTTCATTATCTTGAAATAGCTTTTTAAGATTCATTTTTTCCATTTTCCTTAGCCAATATCTTTTCGGTAAGTTTGATCATATTTGGTGTGCTGATGTGAAAAAGGTTCAAAGAGCGCACCGTTACCTTTTCTGAGTTGTGATACCCATAGTCGCTTAGTTCACCATAGAGGTATGAGAAACGGTGAACCACTTGTAGTGTTACCCTTTTAGTCTTTTCAGTGTACGACGCAGCCTTACCAATAGTTGTATTTTGATTGCCACTAGAGGACGTTGTGTAACCATAATATTCGCCAATGATGATATTATTACCAATAGCGTCAGAGGGTATATTTGTCATATTGTATTCAGAATAGGATGTTGATGATGAGTGATAATAGCACATACAGCCAAAAAAGGCAAGGTATTGCTATAACCATTAGTGCAAAATATGCAATAGAGGCGAGAATGAAATACAGGAAACGGTATTTATTTTGAAAGAGAGTATGATATGCCGCCATTATAACGGAAATTGTTAGCAGAATTATGGCGGTGGTTATCATTAGATATATCCAAAGTTTTTAGAAGGTTTGGTGTAATCTTTCTTTTTCACAACAACAAGTTCATAGTTTACAATAGAAATATGTGTTAACTTATGAATTGATGTGTAAAAATGGTCGTCTTCGATTTTCCATTGCGTTCCATCAAACCATATATGTGATATGGCATAAAAAGTATTATGGTGATATTTTCTACACAATACATGATCGTTGTCCAAAGAACAAAATGTGTGAAAAACATGTTCTAATGTTTTATTGTCTAATTTTGCTGTTTGTTCACCATACTCGAAACGCAAAACATATTTTACGATTTCCATTATCCTACCTTCAATACCTTTACTTTGTCATTTTCCATATCGGCCTTCCCGACCAATTTGAAAATGTGGTGAGGTAGACCAGTATTAAATGTTTCTGTCTTTGCGACTTCACCAGCATCAACGGCATTGCCATATCGTTCAGGTAAAACTTGCCCAATACTGATGTTGATTACAATCCAATAAACGTCTGTTAATGGATTATATTTAAAGTCTTTGGTGAGCTTATTCATAATGAATGCATTAACCATTGTCATATTCAGTTTGCGCAATTCATTGTTGAAACCTAGTGACACACCCCAATTTTTGTTGTTTGGCTTTCCACTGTATTTCATAATATGAAGATCGTTTCGATGTAAAGAATATAATTCTTTATCGAACGTGTCATACACGTAGTTGTTGTATGGTGAAGGTAACAGTTGATATCTGCTTTCAATAACATCGCCTTGGCGAATGGTCTTTTTGATTTCTGCGGAAGAAATGTCGGAACCATACGGTTTCTTTTCCATGCGCTCAATTTTGTCAAAGGTCATGAAAACCTTTTTTCGCTGGCCATTTACCACTTTATTGAGACTAAAGCTACGAGTTGTCTTTGACTCTGGAACCATTTCGTTGAGTTTTCCGGTGGAAAGGCTGTAAAGCTTTTTTGTGTTCAAGCATACAACATATTTCGGATATTCAACCAACTGATAGAGGGACATATAAGACCTTGTGTTAATTAGTGATGTTGTAAGTATAACAAATTAATTCTGTGATGTCTGTTAAAAAATGTAAGGCCAGAAAGCTGGCCTTTGGTATTATTCACATTCACCAATTATTGACTTACATGTTACTGTCACTTTACACTCTTGGTTCACACACCACATAACATTTCCAACATTAGGTGTATTTGATGCTAGACTATAAAGATGATCGTTTTCGGATGGGCTTACTGGAAGCATATCAGATTTTACAATAGCTAGGCTTTTGCTGGTTTCAATTGAACACGTATTATTAGACTCGCACTTGATGTTTTGGATAGCGCCATAATTAGTATATTTGACACCATCCTTGTTACTGTGCGAACAGCCAGTTACGAACAGGACGGTAAAAATAGCAGGGATAACATACTTCATTTTTTGTACCTTTGTGGTTAGTTGGTATGGGTATTATATCATACCAACATTAAAAAATGGTTAAAGTTGTTTGACAAGATGAAGTTTTTTGGTAAGATTGTCAAACAACTTTAACACATTTAACCAGAAAACATAGGACTTATTTCAACATCAGGTTTAATTTCATCTTCAACCAAATAAACCTTTTGATTAGTATTTTTTGATTCAATGTCACGTTTCAACATTTTGAATATAGTACGCACCATATCTTTTTCATCTTGTTCCATATCGGATTCGTCAACTTCAATAATTATTTTCATTTATTTTCTCTATAATTGAAAAAGCCGGGAACATTCCCGGCTTTTTGAACACATCACATTAGAACTTTTTGATCCAGTCAGCAAATTCTTGAGTGATCATCTTTTCGATCATTTCTTCGTCAGAAAGTTTCCTAACATCATAGATTTGGTCGAAACCAACATTAGGCTCTTGTTCGGCAATCTTCTTGACGTAGTTGAGACTAGCACCACCAACACCAATGATTTGGATGTAGATGTTCTTGGTACGGAAATCCTTCAACAAACGTTCAAAATCGGAATGGTCGCTGTTTTCCCCATCGGTAACGAAGAAAACGATGACAGGTTGTTCAGTCTTCTTTCCCTTGCCAAACAAAGACATAAAGCCCTTGCCGCTGCCGAAATACTTGTCGTAGATGTTCTTTAAAACTGGCCCATATTCTGTGCCACCCCACTTGGAAACTAATGGGTTGTTTAGAACCTTGCGCCTGACATAATCTTCAACTTGATCTTCGTTAACAGTACCGATGTAGTCCTGTCCAGAACTGAATGTCCAGAAGTCAAGCTTACCGTCTTGGTCAAAACGCATTGCAAGTGCAAGAATACGTTCTACAATTTCTTGTACAACACCATCACGATATTCGTTAGACATTGAACCTGAGATGTCAATAGCAACGCCAACTTCACATGCAGGCGGTGTGACAATCTTACGCTTAGCCAGAACGATTCCTGCTGCTTCCTTCTTCTTTTCGAGATTAATACCCATGATTAGTTGTACCCAGCATAGAAGTCGCCAAGGTCAAGGGTGTAGCCAGCACCAACAGCCTTGAATTCCCAAGTTCCGTTGGTCTTCACCAGAGAACCAAATTGTACTGCGGTTTCCTTGCCATAGTTAGCGTCAAGGTCATATTCAGCAATCGGAGTTCCAGTAACGTCATCATAGACACGCACATAGGCGCTGCTCAGTTTACCGAAAGAGTGACCACGCTTGATGGCTTCATGGATAGTGACGATAATCGAGATTTCAGCCACTTCACTTTCAAGCTTCATCAGATCAACAATGATAGTTTCATCATCACCATCACCTGCACCAGTGCGGTTATCGCCAGAGTGAACGACAGCGCCATTCGGGGTGGACTTGTTGTTATAGAAGACAAAGTGATTATCAGAAAGAAGCTTTGGCTCATTCGCAGAGTTAAGCTTACAAACAAAGACGCTTGCATCCAGATCGAGAGGGGAAGCTTCCCAACCCAGACCGATACGAACCTTAGTCAGACCGGGAGCAACCTTGTTCAGATTAACGCCTTCACCCTTAGAGAGATTTACCATTTTTTCATTTACCTTTTGTGTGTGAAAATTAAAGTTTACTTTGTGGCTGGAAGATATTGATTAACAATATCACCAAGACCAAGCTTGTACCCAGCCCCGACTGCATTGAACGTCCAACCGTTGACATCACGAATGACAGAACCGAACTGTACGGAAGTGATTTTATCATATTGGTTGTCAAGTTTGTACTCACAAATTGTATCATTTGTGTTACCATCATAGATGCGAATATAGGCATTAGACAACATCCCGAAATGCTGACGCTTTTCAATACCTTCGTGGATAGTCACAAAGAAAGAAAGTTCAGTAACTTCACGTTCAATCTTGTCAAGGTCAATACGAATGGTTTCGCAGTCGCCATTTTCGTCACCATCACCACCAGAACGGTCATCACCAGAGTGGACAATGCTGCCATTAGGAGTTGCCAAATTGTTATAGAAAACAAAGTGACGTTCGGTTAGAATCTTTGGTTGCGACTTGCGATCCAAGGCACAAGCGAAAACGCTTGCATCAAGGTCAATGTTGATGTTGCCTTCATTCCAACCGAGGCCAACACGGATGTTTTTAAGACTAGGCTTGGTCTTCGTCAGATTGATACCTTCGCCCTTACGCAGATTAATTGTGTTCGACATTATTTTTTTCCAGTTGTTTAAGAATTTTTTCAAGAAGAATAATTTGTTGGTTGCTTACCATTTCTTCTTGACGCCTAAGTTCCAATTGACGGTTCAAGATTTCTTGCTTGAACTGTTCCGCACCTTCAACACCTACCAATGAAATGTTAGACGATGAACCTGCTGCCATGATTTTGATAATATTGATACCAAAATATTTCAACAGTGGGCCTTCAACTAGAACAACATCTTGGATTTTATCCAAAGGCATGGTGATGATTTCACGGAAAAATGCACCGCTTGAAAACTTGATATAACGTTCATCAAGTTCACAGAACATCTTTTCATAATTGATACGGGAGTACCATTGACCAATCCCTAACATCCATAGTAGGGCCAGAGGAATCGTTACAGTGCCATGCATAAGCTTTACGGCAATGTCGATAAGGGTGTACGTTTTTACCACAGGATTAAATGAGACTTTAATCGTTTGAGACATTTTATTTCCAAAGTTGTTAAGAAATGGTAGAAAGCTGTGGAATCTAACCACAACATTCCGGTGCATGTTCCCGGTCGTACTTAATATAGAGTGTTTAACTATGCGGCCTTACCCGTTCACGAGTCCTCTATATCTCTTCATTATACTAACTTTCTGGTGCGAAAGGTGGGACTCGAACCCACAACACAATGCTTCTAAGGCATTTGACTCTAACCGTTGGTCTACTTTCGCATATTTGTAAATTCCTCTTTGTATTCTATAATAGATACATTCAGGGGTTACATTTAATTTTTCTCCTGCCTCTTTCATGCTATTATAAACAATACCATTATCATCTATAACTTTTTTTGTATTTTTTATAGATGCTTTTTTACTAGCATTTTTCTGTGTACACAAAACAGAACAAATTATTCTATTTTTATCTATTGTTGAAAAAATATTACCACATATATCGCAAATGTTTTCAAATAATAATTTTTCCTTTTTTAATTTTGGTGGTTTTATTTTAATTTGTTTATTCCAATTTAAAACCCTTCCTTTATACCAACCAGATTCTAATTCACTATCTTTTGGTACTTTTTTACATTGTTGTAATTCTTTATTATAAATCCACATCGTACCATGTTGAGAATTATTTTTACCACTTTGTAAAGTTGACATTCTTTCTGAAAAAGAAACTTTTAATTTTTCATATTTTCTAGAAGTAATATATCTATTATTTTGATGATCTTTACTAGTAACAAGCATCATCAAAAAAGCATTGCACATTTTGTAATATTCAATTGTTCCATATTCATACATTTTTGTTAATAACAAATGACACATAAAATGTTCTTTTGCGGAAAGTTTAACCAAGTTATCTTTATCATCTGTACCTCCTAAACAACGTGGTATTATATGATGTATCTCTGTATAACCTGATGGTATGCTTTCTTTTCTTTTTTCAATAATAGAGTAATATAATTTTTGATAGTTCATAATAATCTCTTTGTTTGAGATTATTTACTCGAACTGACACTCCCATTACAGGAACCGGAGTCTAAATCCGGCGCATCTACCAATTACACCACACCCGCATTAAATCAAATTGTATCTTCGCCAAAAACTATTTCAGACAGCCAATCAGCATGGTTATCAAACATACCTTTTGGCCAATATTTTAAGCGGCCATTATTTTCAAAAGGTATAACCTCACCATTGAAAATAATCGAACAATCCTTAATAAGACCACTCTTAACCATAAAACAGAAATATACAAACTCAACATTTCCACCAATGGAGAAAGTTTCACCTTTCAACGCAAGTTCGCTAATCTTTTCAGCGATTTTGTTTTCAGGAAAAACAACACCGTTGTCTTGGTCAATAATAACAGTAAGCATGTTAGCTCTCAAGTTGTAAAATTGCTTTGTCAACCAATCTTTCGATTTCCAAAAGAATTAATGTGGCTAACTTGATGCGTTCATTATATGTTAGATTTTCCATTTTGACAACCTCTGTTTTGTAACAATTTGTATGGTGCCGCAAGTGGGACTCGAACCCACACTCCCATTACAGGAACCGGCATCTTAAACCGGCGTGTCTACCAATTCCACCATTGCGGCATTACTTATTTGCTGAATGATATAACAGTTCATCAGCACCACACTTCTTACAAAAAAAAGAATTGCCAATTTGTATAACATCTTCTTTTTTCGTTGTATAACAATAAATCCTGTTTTCTGGATTTAAAGCACCTTGATGACCTGCCCATAAAAGGACTGCACAACCATCACATGTGTATCCACCCATACCAGAATTAAAACGTTCACACATTATATTTTATTTCTTATATTGTTGGTGCGGGAAGTGGGACTTGAACCCACACGCCGATTAAGGCACCAGATTTTGAGTCTGGCGTGTCTACCAATTCCACCATTCCCGCAGATTTAAAACAATTCCATCAACCAAGTTTCAATCTTATCACAAAACCCATCTGGACTAAGATCAATATTACCATCTTTATCCACATTGATAAAGTGTGTCGTCTTAGCATCTGTGTATTTGTACTGAAACGGCACAATAACGCCACGTTTCACTAAAACACGCAAGAAAGTCATTTCCAAAGTCGAACCGATTGTGAAATCTTCCCCTTTAATGGCTAAATCAGTCATTGCAGATTCAACCATATGTTCAGGATGTGTTTTCCCATTAATAGGGTCATATGTCACAATCATTTATTCTTTCTCGTATAAGATATATGTCTTCCACATGGAGCTTGAAGAAATTCTACCATTTTCATAGTAATCCTTCCAGCTATATTGGTTTCTCTCATTTGTGTAAAGAAACTTACCACAATCTTTGAAAAACTCTTCTTTAGTGACCGATTTTTCTTTCATACTGTTTACCTAAAGGTGGTGCGGGTGGCCGGAATCGAACCGGCACGGCAGTCACCTGCCGAGGGATTTTAAGTCCCTTGTGTCTACCAATTTCACCACACCCGCATTGTTTCAATGACGCCATTTTATCAATATTCTGGCGTCATGTCAACGTTAAATTGCAACTTTTGATCGAATGTTGGGCATATAAATCTCAAGCAATTCAACAATCTTTTCCTTGCATTCTCTGGTAAGAGAGAGATTTTTATTCTGCTTCAACAACGACATAAAAGAACTAACAACCTTGTTGAACTTGAAAGATTCGGTATATGCAAATATTACATTCTCAAACTCTTTCATATTAATAGTATCTTCGCCATCTGGCTTGCTCAACCATACATTCATTCGGTTAATAAATGTTGGAATGCCACTGATACTACTATCAGACCAACTTCCTCCGTCGAAATAATGACCAATGAACATCAGATAGAAACGGATAACATCTTGGTCATAACCATCAAGATTTATAGCATTTCCCTTCGACTTACTGATTTTAACACCATTGTTAAGAATCATCCCTTGGTGAATGACTCGTTTAAATGGTTCTTCAAAATCAATAAAACCAATGTCATAAAGAAACATGCAAATAAAACGTGCATAAATCAAATGCATACATGCATGTTCTTTACCACCAACATAAAGATCAACTGGAACCGGCTTAATCCCTTTATTGATGCAATAGACAATGTAATAAAAGCTACTGTCAACAAAAGTATCAAGGGTATCAGTCTCACCTTCAATTGGAATTGGACACCCCCATTTGCGCTGGCGACTAACACACCAATCATGAAGATTTTCCAACCAATGACGTTGTTGTTTCTTGGTGCTTTCTGGATAGTCGATTGTATCAAGATTTTTGATAAGACGATCTTTGTAATCGGTGATTTTGAAATACCACTGATTCATTTCACGACTTTCAACAATTGTATCGCAACGTTCGCAACGGTTTGATTTTACCTGTTCATTCGCCAATGTTGTTTCGCACGATGGGCAATAGTTTACCATGCCATTCTTTTTGTATGCAAGACCATTTTCATGAAGTTTTGCAAAAATCATCTGGGTGAACTTTTTATATTCATCAGAAGTTGTTACAGCAAGTTCTTCATATTTGGTGTTCATGTTTTGCATTTGTTGGCGAAATGCATTGATATTTTCTTCGGTAACATCTTCCGGAGTACGACCAACTTTTTTGGCATAGTTTTCAGCAGGAAGGCCAAAAGCATCGTAACCAAAAGGCTGGAAAACATCAATTCCTTTGTAGCGAAGCATATTACAATAACTATCCATGATAGCATAATTGTAATAATGCCCAGCATGAAGTTTATCGCCAGACGGATATGGGAACATTACGGTGACGTACATTTAGATACCTTTGATGGTTAACTCTTGAACTACTTTCCAACTAATTATTTCTTCGTATGAATCCAAATCATCCAATGCATCTTGTGGTGTTTCAAAAATGCAGGGGCAGATATGTCCTTTAGTAAGATTAACATAAGAATATTTTCCAGTTATCTTATGTTTTAATATTGCGACATTCACAACATCATATGTTCTAGTTATTTCCAATATCATATTAGTTTAACGCCATCAAAAGTATTAATAGTATGAATAAGTTGTCTCTACAATTGTAACAGTAACGCCATTCTTTTGTAAAGACACTGCAATACTATTAGCTAAACCTTTATGTCCTCTAAAATCACCATATTCGGTTATGCCATGACAACCGGGGTGGAAATCCCAATAATTACCCATCATGACCAATTCTCCATTTAGCAATACTTCTGCCATGCTACAAGAGCGGTCAACTTTAATTGTTATAACATGTTCAGACATTTTATTCACCTTTTGGTGCGTCCAGTCGGGGTCGAACCGACACTTTAGGGATTTTAAGTCCCTTGCCATACTACCAATTGGGCTATGAACGCAAAATGGATGTTACGCTACCAAGCCTTACCAGCCATGCCGCCAAGCACTTATGGTCATTAGAATGGTTTTGAACCATTGTAACATCCGGTGACAAGTATCGTTTGTCTTTCGGCATGACCCTGTACAGGAGAAATACATGTCATGCTGCTATTGTTTTTTCGTCTTATGATATTATCCTAACGAGGCACGAAATAGCTAATCCTACCAGTTTATCCACAACACTACTGGCAAAGTTGTTGAATGGTGCCGAAGGTCGGAGTCGAACCGACACGCCCATTACAGGCGGAGGATTTTGAGTCCCCTGCATCTACCAATTACACCACTTCGGCGAAGCGGCAGTTCACGGCCCAATCCGTGCCAAGAAATAATCAGTTTCCACATTCTTTGCAAAGTCACTGGCTGCTCAACGTACAATGTTATAATTTAGCCCTTCGCTGGTTCCCATTGCAAAACCATACGAGGTGGCAGACGGGTTTAATTATTCTCAGCGGATTGTTAGAATGCCATTAACAATTTAATCCCGCCTATTCAATCCTTACTTCGGGTTTTAATATGATAGACAAACTGACAATTCTATCACAACATGTCATTCACCAGTATAACATGTACCCTACTTCGGTTTATCCTGACGCCTAGTCTACGCCCATTCTTTTTGCCCCTATTATCGTTTCCGACCTATGAGACACACTAGAATACAAGTGTTTTTGCTCCAAACGCTTCTTCATCATAAAACTATTGGGTTCTACCCCAACTGCCATAATCTAAAAGCATTTTATCATCTTGCAACTAGTTTTTCAACGTTGCTGCATTTGATGAAGCTATACTACCACATGTTTTCGTGTATTGCAACACTTTTTTGGCAGGCCGTGGTGGAATCAAACCACCGTAATCCGGGTCAAAGCCGGATGCTCTATCATTGAGCTAACAGCCTATAATTTTTGGCAAACTGTCATGGTATCGAACCATGTTCCCGTGGTTCAGAGCCACGTGCATTACCTTTATGCTAACAGTCTGGCAGAGGGAGTAGGATTCGAACCTACAATGGGATTTCTCCCGGTGGAGTCAAAGTCCACTGCCATACCAATTAGGCGATCCCCCTATAAAGCTTTAAACAATAAAAAAGCCTACTTGTGGTAGGCTTTTTGGTTCAAAAATTTTGTTCGTGAACTGTCAAAGCCTATTTTCAGACAATAGTAAACCTTGTTGCAATTGCAACTGTTGTAAAACTAACTGTTGGTAAACTATTGTATTCATTTCATTTCTCTAAAAATTTTGGTGCCCGACCTGAGATTCGAACTCAGAACCTGATGCTTTTGAGACATCCGCCTCTAACCAATTGGGCCAGACGGGCGCAGCGACTGAATGATTCGAACATTCATATTACCCCTTCGTTGGGGCTGCATTAACATTCCTAGTGCCGGAATGGTTTATCCATTATACTAAGTCGCAGGTGCGAAAGGTGGGACTCGAACCCACAACACAATGCTTCTAAGGCATTTGACTCTAACCGTTGGTCTACTTTCGCATATTTTGGTAGCGACACTCGGAATCGAACCGAAAACTTATCCTTATGAGGGACACGTGTTAACCAATTATACCATATCGCTAAAACATAAAAAAACCCGCTTTTGGCGGGTTTAGATATTACGTAACTTTGACGTACTTTTACCAGCCAATAAAATTCCATTCACGCAATTGTAATTGCATGAGTTGTAACAGTTGTTGGTTCATTAAAGTAGTCATTTCAAAATTACTCTGTTCGTTTTTGTGTCTTGTAATTATATACTGTTTTTATTCGTTTGTCAACTAGGTTTTACAGATTATGTCAATATTTTTTCCACTATATGTTCGTTGGGATGATCTTTTCTATCTTGATCAATTATATTGATCAAGTCATCCTTATAACAATTTTGACGGAATGTATCAGCACCACGTAGCTTATCAATTTTGTTTTCTTGGTCATTATACCCAGACTCAATTGTGTGCATTATAAGATATAGTCCAACTTCATCCCCATTATAATGGGTCGCAATAGAGAACAATACATCTGTATAATTTATTTCCTGCTCTGCTTTTTGATATGCAGTCAAATACGTGTCTGTAAGTGACTTACAAACCTTTTCTACGGTGGGGGATACTTTTTCTGCTTTTGGTTGTTTTACTTCGGCATGGGAAACTAATGGCATTATAATAGCAGCAATTGCAAAATATTTTTTTAACATTTCAAATCCTTAAAAGGTTATTTTACGATCAACAAATACGTCAAACTTGTCTTTAGTTATATACCACACATTACCATGCTCTTCAAAAACAATGTCTGCCGCTTCTATTGCTCCAAGTGGTATTTTCCCTATGTTTTCTTCATTGATATAAATGTATTTGAAAGTTTCCTTCCCATTTAACACAGTAGATATTTTCTGTTTTCGATTAGGGTTTAATTTCACAAATACATCCCTATTGCCATATCTGTTCTTAGAGACAATTCCGTTTTCTTCAATTATCATTCCAGCCCTATACAAATCCTGCAACTTTGTGTTATTATTGTTCAACAATAATGTTTGTGTATAATGGCTATAACTTAACTCAAAATGTGCAATGGGGTGCCCTGAAATATTAACAATACCTGTCGAACGATGGACACATATCATATACTCTGGAACATTTTGAAAAAGAATCCTCAGTGTTTCATCTAAAAGATTGACATCGCAATAATGCGCACTGCCATCTTTTTGTAATGTTATTTTATACTTTTCCATACAATTTACTCAACTCCGCACGGACATCCATTAATACCAACCCCAAAAGATTTTGACCTTTCCAATTTCCCGGATGTGTCTTCTTTGCTGCTTCTATAGACAATCCAATTCCGCCATATAGTATCATTAGGGTTGCACTCAACCAAAATGAGGTTTCCTGTTTCAAGCAGCATGTTGCGAAGGTCTTCATTTTGTGAATACTTCATAATGTTTGCTTTACGGAAAACATCATAACGTTTTTCATTCCAAGCATTTTCGTCATAATTACGAACTTGACGACCTAAAGCCTTTGCTTCAAACGGGTTGTCTGTGCCAAGGATAGCTTGTGCTGTGCGAAAATCGTTGAAGGTGATTGCTTTTTGGTACATGAAGTATTGTTCAGTGTTTGAAAAGGTAATACCATTTTCATCAACAAACTTACAAGCTTTAAAATTGCTTAGGAAGTTTTTAAGAAAGAAAAGGTAATTTTTGTATGGTAATTCAAGAAAATCTGTTGTCATTTTTAAACTCTTATTGTTTTTCTATATGTCTATTCTATCACATGTATTGATAGTTATCAATACATTTCGTGTGAATTGTTGCGATACTTTAAAAGTTTTTTCATATAAGCTTTTTTGTTTATTTTGCTAAGATAAAAATACATTTCCGGGTTGAATGAATATGAAATATCAAATTCATCACGTGGGGGATTTATCTTCATTTTACAACACCACAAGCAAAAATTAGCTAATGACAATATACGTTTGTATGTTAGTTTCAAATAACTCCAGAATTGATGTGGCAAATCCACTATGGCAAACATTATTGACAGAATCATTAAAATGATATAGTCGAGTTTTGCCTTATTTTCTTTTGTTGCTATTTTTATGAAGTATTTCATGATAATCCAAATAAGATTGCCACTTAAATGTGGCAATCTACAACAGTTACAACGGTATCATCGGGGATAGAATCGAATATAGAGGCTGCCTTAACATCCCAATCGGTTTGTTCATTACTGACCGAAGCCCACCACCCCATTTCACCACGTTCATGCCAACCATCATTACCAAGATATGCGAAAAACATTTTCGGTAACTTTCTGGCCTTTTCTATTTTTTCTTCACGGGTGCAAACATAATCGCTATAATCGACAAAAAACCATGAATTGTCACCCTTATCCTTCAAAGACTTGAATACTAGTGCTATATTCTGGTTATGATAAACATCACGGGTGGTATCAACATCTCTATCAATATCCTTAACTTCATTACGAATGGTTTTCCAATCCTTGAAGTCCATAATCTTTTCAAGGTAGTTTTCACCAAACAAAAGTTTTGCTTCGTTCATAACTTTATCATAATCAGCAAGAACTCTCTTGATAGATTCATTTTCCATGCCAGTGATATCAATATCACCTTTGCGTAATGAATCGTGGCGATTTCCATCCTTCCCAAGAATATTATTAGACCAACGTCCACCAACGACATACCAATCCCATTTTTTATTAGGGTTGGTGCGTTTGATCACCTTGTATGAACCATCTTCATTGTCAATTGCATACCCATACTTGATATCTTCTGTGTCAGCATAATGAAATTCTTCCCCCGTAAAAAGTTCATAACCATAATAATCTTTTACATATGCGCTGAAACTATCAGTGCTATATTCAGAGGATGCTTTCCATTCTGATACTACTTCCTCACTAATATCAATATCTTGAATATATTGTTCAATACCAGTACATTCAAACTCATGAAAAGGCATCATGAGTTTTTCAAGTTCTTGCTCGTTTGTTGGGCCATAAACCAAAACGCTAAAGTGACTCATCTTTCTACTCGCTTAATTAATGTAAGGAAAGCCGTTAAAGTAGCTTCCCTTTCTTTTTGTTTTTTAACGTATTCGTCAAATCCTGAGTTTACGTCAATGTGGTTTGAAATAACATAGTCCAATATGTCAATTTTGTGTTTTACCATTTCCTCATACATTCTACACGGGCACACGGGATAGTTGTTAACTGGCCCTAAACAAGCGCATAGATGGGGATCGCTTTCACACTCAATCAAACAGGCAACAAAAGATGCAACACCATTGTTATACTTCTTGTTAAAATATAAACTTTGAGCATATCTAAAATATTGATCAATTTGGTTAATACCAAAAAGTTTATTTGCCAATTCAACAGCACGAGGATGTGGTTCTTCCCCACTAATAGGAAGTTCTAAAACATTGCCGCTTTCAACGGCGGCAATCATTCTTTGTTTATCTCTTTCAATATCATCCATTAGTACACTCTTCCAATCCACTTTGGATTGCTTTAATTTGTTTATTGATCCAACGCATGAATAACAATGCTTTGTCAGTATCCATGAACACCGCATCACCCGTGTCAGTAATAGGCACGGGGAACTCAAACCCGCATTCTGTTTTGTACCACAATTCACCTTTACGATACATAACAAAAGTAACTTTTTTGCCATTTGATACCATGTCTTTTACGTTATAATTTTTCATTTTTATTTTCCTTATGGTGGATATGCAACCATGCTACTGCTTGCATTCCGGGTTAATTTATTCACCAGCCATTCCGGTGAACATCACGTTTGGATTCTCATTAATGCTTAACACATATTGAGAAACCTGATCTTTGAAAATGTCCCATTCAGGAACACCCATTCTTTTCAAGTTATATGTTGTTCTTAAAACAACTTCTGCTTGACGCCAGCCAATTTCATTATTGAATGACTTATTTGCGATTATGTATCGGTATACTTTTCTCAGATAGTGTATGTCCATCTGCATCAAAAGATACATGCATTTTCTGTTCAAACCTCTATTACGTGGCCCAGATGAAATAGAATCAATTACTGGTAAAACGTCTTCGTATAGTTGCTTTATGGTATCTTCTACCATAAACTTTTCTATACCAATTAATAGATTTTTATAATTAATACCAGCATTTTCTATTTTCTGTTGGACATAGCGCATGAAAGTTCTGTAATAAGGGATTACTTCATTCATTTGCCACAAACTGCGCAAAATTGCCAAACAAGCTGATAATGACAAGCGGCCAATATCTATTAGTTGCAAAGCCTCATTAATGGTGGCAAAACATGATTCTTGTTGTGTGTCATGTAGAGAGAACAACAAAGAATAAATGTTTGTCATTTTTCTTGTCGTTACGGTATCATCATCCAAATCATAAAGTGTTTCAATTTGTTCAAGATATAGATTTTTTAGCATGTCACTGGCCCCATACCACATGGGCAATCAGCATTAGGACAACAATATCCCATTATTTGCTTTATTTCAAGACCACATTTACCACAAACGGCAACGGTTGCATTTGGGCCGGGATATGGTTTGATTGGCTCAATGACAGGAACACCAATACGTTTTGCTTTTTCAGCAGGTGTTTCTGGTTCCCAATGGTTTACGATGTTTTTCATTTTTATCACCTTTCCTCAATTATATCATGGTAGTTGCTATCTGTCAAATAGTGTTACGTATGTTTACAAAAATTGAGTTGTTTTATAGTTTTAGTGTGTTAAAATTATGTTTTAACAAGAGAGGTCTTTATGAAGCATTATACTGGAACCCCTGACGGTTGGCACATTTTTACAAAACCGCTTGAAGCGTTTAT
>Ga0255090_1000083_pt1 | contig 28977 bp, 49 predicted proteins | sample Colum_Yuk_RepA_8_2_FD_188444 | JGI IMG/M metagenome (GOLD analysis project Ga0255090, IMG submission 188444) | Freshwater microbial communities from Columbia River, Oregon, United States - Colum_Yuk_RepA_8d | ecosystem: Environmental > Aquatic > Freshwater > River | place: USA: Oregon...
CTTGTACACGGTCATTGAGATGTCCATCAGTTCAAAGAACTCATGATCCATCGCCTTTCCAAGGGTCGTATAAGCAATAGCAAGGGCGAACAAAGCTACGTTTGCGCTCTCCTCCTTTTCCTGTACGATGTTGACGATATCCGCCGCCAAGTCTCGAGCCGCCTCGAGATCGGCGTTCAGTTGCTTCTTGTCCATTGCTATTCCTTTTTGGTCTTGGGCTGATAAGTATATCAAACATATTGCATCTGTCAACACCTACCTGTTACATATGAGACGTGCCGCACGAACAGACGCAAATCAGACCCAGATCGTTGAGGCGCTCCGAGTGATCGGCGCCACGGTGAGGGTGATCAGCCAGGGCGAAGGGATACCCGACTTGCTTGTGGGGTTTATAGGATCAGATGGGATTGGCCGTACAGCTCTCCTTGAAGTAAAGGATGGGAGGAAGCCGCCGTCTGCGCGCGTGCTTACGCCGGCCGAGCAGAAGTTCTTTGACGAGTGGCGGGGTGGTACGCTGGCAATAGTCAACTCTGTGGACGAGGCGATTGCTGTGGTATTGGGGATGGGATAAAGTGGAGGGGCGGTAAGCAGTTGCCGCGTTTCATTGCTTCTCCTGTTGAGGGATTGTGGGGTCTGAGATGGCCCCACCTTTTTTCCAGGATCAACACGCATGGGGATTGGGATGTGTGCAGGCTTTGGTTTAGCCTGCTGGATGGGTGGTTCATAGCCCTACAAAACCAAGCTCTGGCCCATGACTACGGTGCGGTCGTTCGAATCGACCAACCAGTCCCCAGCCGTGTTGGTGAATGAAGATCCCGCAAAAAGTCCGCTCTACCGTCGGAGCCATGTCGGGGATAAACGGTAGCACCAACAACCAACACGCATGGGGGCTGAACCGGGTTAGCGCCGGGGTAACTTTAGAAGTGTTGTTCAAGCCGCCACTGCTTTATGTGAGCAGCCCTCAGCCGTGTTGGGTGTTAAGCCAGCGATCGAGGATGCCGACGCAGGTAGTTTTCTGGCTTTCCTGCCTGCCTAGTTGAAAGCCGAATCGAGCCCAACACTTGACATAGATTTCCACCGCCAGATAAAGTTGCCGCGTTGGAAGTGGAAAACCAACAAAGTAAAGCTGTTAGATCAGATCCCGGCCCCGTGAGGGGTTGTCGGCTCCTCCCCGTGAGGTGTTGGCTTTTCCACTCGGGGTCTGTTCTAACAGCTTTTTTTGTTTTCGTTTCACTCTAACCGACACAAGAGTCGGCGGGAAAGATCTCATACAAACGGCAGGAACCGAGTATCTGTAAAGCGTCGTGGCGACAGAGAAAGGGTAGTACCGGGCGAGCAGGGTCACTACGTTCTGGCTTGTGTTGTACCCCGGACAGAAGCAACCCCATCCGGGCGCGTAGGGATAGAGTGGATTCGACAGTAGCTATACCAATCCAGTCCTTCAATGTGACGGTACACGGTGGCAATGATAGGTCTGCCTCCCGGTGACGTGGTCAGGGAACGCCGCATGTTGAGCGGATAACACTGGGAGATAGGATGTGGCGAACAACTTTACACATCCCCTGAATAGGCGAGCGAACGACCGACGGTTCAGGTAATGCTATGTAGGCGGCTAAGGTCGCCGATAGGCATAGCTTTCCCAAAAACTGCTCACTCACTCTCTCGGGTTCAAATGGAAGACGATCTTTACTCATCTGATGCTTGGAAAAATGCTACGCCAACACAGCGTATGGAGTTTGTTTCCAAGTTAAGGGCAAGCAAGAAGATAGAGCGAGAGCTTGTTGCAAAAGAAGAAAAGAAAAAGAAGATGGTCGCTGCGCCTGCAGCCAAAGCAAAGCCAAGTGCATCTTCAAGAAGGAAAGCAAGGAAGATTTCTCGAGCAGAGAGAAGAAAGATCAGGCTTCAGAAGCTAGAAACGTTACCTGCCAAGGTTTCTGTTGATGGCATAGACGTTACAACCAATGAGTTCCTGTCCACATATCAATGGCGAAAGGTCAGAATGGAGGCCCTGAAGAAATATGGTCCCAAATGCATGTGCTGCGGGGCTACGCCTGCCACCGGCGCCGTGATGAATGTAGACCACATAAAACCGCGCAAGCTGTTCCCGTCCCTGGCACTCGATATAAACAATCTTCAAGTCTTGTGTCATGAATGCAATCACGGCAAAGGCAACTGGGATCAGACTGATTGGCGGAAATAAAAGTACTCTTCTTTCTCCAGTATTTGGAAACACAAGTTTTAAGCTGTCACTTAGGTGACATTTTTTTGTTGACGGGTGGTGCACATAAGCGTACATTTCTGCACATGGCAGCAGCAAGACTGTCATTCATCAATCAACAAACAGGAGTTAGCAATGAGCGTTAAAGAAGAGTCTGGTGTTATTTCCCCGCCGAAGTTCGGCACGATCCAGTTCATCATTGAGGGCACTGCCCCGCTGGTGGTGGAGCGGTTCAGCAAGAAAGCTGAGCTGATGGCCAAGATGGCTGAGGGTTCGTCGGCAAAGAATAAGAAGGAGCGTAGTGCGCGCGACTACGACAAAGAGGCGGAGGAGGCCCGTTACCGTTCGCCCGAGGGCTGGGAGGGGATGAATGCTGCTGCGTTCCGTGCGGCCATGATCAGTGCCTGCCGGCTGGTGGGTTTCAAGATGACGCTGGCTAAGCTGTCTACGTTCATCGAGGCGGACGGGTTTGACAAGAACGATGGCGTGCCGCTGGTCCAGATCTATGGTGACAGCCACACGTACACGGCGCATACCCGTAACGCTACTGGCGTGGTGGATGTGCGTTCACGTCCGATGTATCGCCAGTGGGCGGCCAAGCTGTCGGTGCGGTACGACATGGACCAGTTCAAGATGACGGATGTTCTTAACTTGGTGGCCCGTTGCGGGATGCAGGTTGGGATCGGAGCTGGGCGCCCGGATAGCAAGGCGTCAGCTGGGTGTGGGTTTGGCCTGTTTAGGGTTGTGCCGACCGAGGTTGAGGGTGAGGTGAAGAAGAAGTTCAAGATCAAGTAATCCGCTAGGCAGGCTGGGCTAGGAGCGCAGCGGTTTGGTACGTTGCGGCTCGGCCCGGCACGGCAGGCCTGGATAGGCGCGGCGCGGCTCGTTACGGATTGGCTTGGATTGGCAGGCTAGGAGAGTCCGAGTTAGGCGTGGCATGGCAAGGCAGGCAAGGCGGGGCGTGGCATAGCGAGGCTGGGATGGGCAAGGCAGGCAAGGCACGGAACGGCACGGATCGGAATGGTGGGGTCGGGCAGGCGAGGAGAGGCTTGGCAAGGACGAGCAAGGCGTGGTTTGGCAGGCAAGTCGAGGCCGGGCACGGCGCTTACTGGTCAGTTGAGGCGGGGCAGGCATGGCACGGCGTGGCCAGGAGAGGCGAGGTGCGGTGTGGCATGGAGAGGCAGGCGTGGTTGGGAGAGTCTGGGTAAGGCACGGCATGGCAAGGCAGGCCAGGCATGGCAAGGTTTGGATGGGTCGGGCAAGGCAGGCATTTTTAACAGGAGAATGAAATGAGTTTGGATATTGAAAAGTCAGTGTTGATGGATATCGCCAAGAAGAACGGTGGCATCCTTCAGGTGGACGCAGTGTTGGACGAGGCAAAGGACGAGAGCAGTCCGTTGCACGGCCACTTTGAGTGGGACAACAGCGTTGCCGCGGAGGCGCACCGTCGCTACCAGGCGCGGGTCCTGATCCAGCGGTGCAAGATCACCATTGTGGAGTCAGAGCCGACCACGATTCGTGCGTTTGTTAGCCTTCAGTCAGACAGAGAAGCTGGCGGCGGTTACCGCATGACGACCAAGGTCATGGACGACGCGGCCCTGCGGGAGGAGCTGATGCACGACATCCGTCTCACCATTGCCCGGTGGAACCAGAAGCTCAACCTGCTGGATTCGGTGACGGCGGACCTGATCTACAAGCTCGAGGCGTCCGTGCGGGTGGCAGATGCCCCGATGGAGAAGCGGGCGTGAGGCGCGCCCTAATCTTGGCGCTGTTGCTGGCAGGCACGGCGCACGCAGAGTTCAAGGACGGCAACAGGCTGTACTCTGACCTCACCGGGGATATCTACGACAAGATGCACGGCATGGGGTATATCGTCGGCGTGTATGACATGGGTCGCAACGTGATCCATTGCGGCCCGGCCAACGTTACCGCGGGACAGATCAACGACATGATCAAGAACTATCTTGAGAATGTTCCTTTGGACCGCAGTCTGACCGGGGATACCGTTGTTAACAAGGTGCTCAGGGCTGTCTGGCCGTGCGCCAAGCGTGGAAATTCAATGTAAGGGGTGGCAAGTGGTAACGATTCAATTGATGTTGAAAGAGATTCGGCGCCGTGGCCTCAGCCAAGAGCAGATTGGGCAAAAGGTCGGCGTTTCTCAAGCTGCCATTTCCCGCCTGATGAGCGGGGCAACCCAGTGCAATTACTCTCAGGGCCTGAAGATCAAGCAGTTGTACGAGACGTTCATACCGGCAGAGAAGTGGACAGAGGACAAGGCCAAGGCCAAAATTGAAGATCTGAAGAGGGCTTTGGTTGTGGCGCAGGGCAACTTTGAGGAGTCCCAAGCCCATGCTCAACAGCTGGAGAAGAGGATCAATGCCATGAAGGGGCGGCGGTGCTGGCTGTGCCGGGTAAAGCTTTTCTTTAGGGGGTGATCATGAGCACGGAAGAGGATGACGCATTCGAGGCCATCGAGAAAGCGCAGGGCTGGCGCAAGCGGCAGATAGCAGACAAGGTGGACGTAGATCCATACACGACCAAGGTCAGGAACGATACCATCGAGGAGGTAGCCAAGGCTATCGAGAAGTTCAAGGGCGCATTCGGCCCGTCCACGACGGACAGCTTTGCCATCTACATCAGGGGGATGAAGCGATGAAAGATATTTCTCAGGGCGCCGTGGCAAACGGATTGATGGGCGAGATATTGAAAGTCATCAACAATTACGAAGGCACGCTGTTCGTTCCGACTGCGCTTGGCGTGTTGGAATTGGTCAAGATTCAATTGGTGCTGGAGCACGTACAAAAACAGAAAGGAAATGAGCCTTGAAAGACATTTCTCAATGGACGGTGCGGCCCAAGGGCGAGCCCAAGAAGCCGACCAAGAAAGAGATCAGGGAAAAGGCAGAGGCGGAGTATCGGTACTGGTTGGCAATGCTGCAAGCCCACGAGGTTTTGTGGAATTCCAAGTGGGAGTCGGCCAAGAACCCGTTCATATCTTGGCAGGAGTACAAGCAGGACCGGCCAGCCAGGGCGAAGATCCTCGGCCCGTACCTGAAAGCCAAGGAAGCTTACCTGTCCACGAGAGAGAGGTCATGAGCGTATTGACAGACCGCCTGCGGAATGTACAATGAAGTGCAGATATGTGCACTGACTGACCGATGGTAACGTTACCATTGGTGTGACAAAATGAGTATCAAAGTATTAAACCAAGAGGAGGAAGATATGAGCAAGTTGAACGACACTGTGCGCACCTATCCCCGCACTTTGATGGAGGCATTTCCAAGTCATGAGCCGTATGCGATCGAGCACTACAAGCGCAGGGTTCGGCCGTGGCCATGGCTGCTGGTGGCGGCCTTGGGATGGGGATATCTATGCTGGCATTTAGTGTAGAGACCCCGCCGCACTGCTCGCACAGATGGGAAGAGATGTCGCCCCCACTACCGGGGTGCGTCATCTACCGGTGTACTCGGTGCACAGAAATGAGAATGGTATTAACGGAGAAGTCGAATGACACAGAAAAAAACTGCGATCCTGAAAGAGGCGCACAAGAAGTTTGAAGAGATTCTGGCGGTCAAGGGGTTGGACTTTGCTTGGGATGGCAAGAAGTACAACACCGTGAACATCCAGACCAAGTGGCGCTACTTTGCCCTTGGGTTTCTATCCAACAACAAGGGGAAGTGATGAGTAAGCACACGCCGGGACCGTGGATCTCCGGTGAATACGATGATTCATGTGGCTATGACTGCATGACTGGCGGCATTTCAATTGGCCCGAGGGGCAACGGTCCGGTGCATCTTGATGGCGCAAATTATGGTCAAGAGAGATGCAAAGCAATTAAGCCGGAGGCCCTTGAGCGCATGGAGGCAGACGCGAGACTAATTGCTGCCGCGCCAGATCTGCTGGAGGCATTGAAGGGATTGGTAGACCTTGCTCATGAAGCCGGATTTCCATGTGACAAGGCTGAAGCCGCCATCGCAAAAGCAACAGGAGAAGTAAATGTTTGACGCAACGAAACCATTGAACATATCGGCCATTCGCATTGACGGTGGCACGCAATCAAGGAGCCGCATCCTGCAGGACATGGTGGACGACTATGCTGCGTCCATGGCAGACGGAGCAGAGTTCCCGCCTGTCGTTGTGTTCTTTGATGGCAAAGAGTACTGGCTGGCTGACGGTTTCCACCGTTACCATGCAACGCGCAAGAACAAGCGCGCCAGCATCCTGGCCAACATCCGCAATGGCACTGTGCGTGACGCAATCCTGTATTCGTTCGGGGCCAACGGCATGCACGGCATGCAGATGACCAACGAAGACAAGCGCCGTGTTGTTCTCGAGATGCTGGACGACTTTGAGTGGGGCCAGTGGAGTGATCGTGAGATTGCCCGCGCCTGTCATGTGTCTCACCCGTTTGTTGCCAAGCTGCGTGGTGCTGCGCCCGAGAAGGTGAAGTTCAAAGACAGCAGTGGTGAGGTGCGCGAGCGTGTGCGCGAGCCGAAGAAGGAACCGCAGGTCAATCCCCCCGCACCTGTCCTGAAGGAGACACCCAAGCAGGACGATTCCTATGACAATGAGCAGGCCGAGACGATCAAGTATCTGATTGGTGAGAACGAGAAGCTGACGGACCAGCTCGCAGTCAAAAGCGCGCCAGATCCAAAGCTTGCAGAGGAAACGATTGCAGAGTTGCGTGAAGAGGTTCGCATCTTGCGTATTGAGTTGGCCGCGGTGAAGACGAGCCGCGATCAGTTCCAGTCAGAGAATGCTCAGCTGAAGAAGCAGGTGTCATCCTACCAACGTCAGCTGAAGAAAGCAGCGTAAGCAAAGCCGACGCCGGGCGGCATGTCCCGGCAGTGGAGTTTATATGTCAAGTCTACAACTGAGAGACTATCAGCAGAATACCCTGCAAAAATTGCGTGAAGGGTTCATGCGCGGTAAAAAGGCGCAAGTTCTTGTCAGTCCAACTGGTTCTGGCAAAACTGAAATGGCCATCGCTTTGCTCGAGGCAACAAAGATCAAGGGCAACAAAGCTGCCATGTTGCTTGATCGAATCGTTTTGTGCGATCAGACAAGCCAACGCCTGCAAAGATATGACATCGATCACGGCGTCATGCAGTCAGGGCACTGGCGTTATCGTCCGTACGAGAACATCCAGGTTTGCTCTGCTCAGACACTCGAGAAGCGCGGCTCATTCCCTGATCTGTCCCTGCTCATCATTGATGAATGCCATCAAACGCGCGAACAAACAATTGAGTTCATAAAAAACAATCCTGATATCAAAGTAATTGGGTTAACTGCTACGCCATTTACAAAGGGGCTGGGCAAGGTATATGACAACGTTGTTTCTTGCATTACCACCAAGCAATTGGTAGAGCAAAAGATGTTGGTCCCGTTGCGCGTGTTCATTGCCAAAGAGATCAACATGGACGGCGCAAAGAAGGTGGCCGGCGAGTGGTCGCAGGCAGAGGCCAGTAAGCGCGGCCGGCAGATCACCGGGGACGTAGTCGCTGAGTGGATCAAGATGACGCACGAAGTGTTCGGCCGCCCCCGCAAGACCATTGTGTTCTGTGCTGGCGTTGAACACGGCGCCGACCTGTCGCGCAAGTTCGCAGAGGCGGGCTATAACTTTGTCAGCATCAGCTACCGGGATGATGACGAGTTTAAGAAGGAAGTCATCGAGGATTTCTCAAAGCCCGACACTGAGCTGCACGGACTGATTGCCACGGACATTCTGACCAAAGGGTTTGACGTGCCTGACGTAATGATCGGCGTCAGTGCCCGGCCATTCAGCAAGTCGTTGTCCTCCCATATCCAGCAGATGGGTCGTGTGATGCGCGCCAACATGGCTGATCCACAATCCAAAGAGTTTGCCTTGTGGCTGGACCATAGCGGTAACTATCTGCGGTTCCGAGAAGAGTGGGAAGACGTGTACGAGAACGGCGTGAGCGAGTTGGACGAGGGCAAAGAGAAGCCCAAGAAAGAGCCGACCGAGAAGGAAAAGAAAGAATCCAAGTGCCCGCGGTGTGAGGCGTACATGCCGCGGTTCACCGATACCTGCTCGCACTGCGGTTATGTGCGTGAGAAAAAGAGCATGGTCGAAAGCGTGCCGGGTGAGATGTCTGAGTTGCAGACCATGAGCCGGGAGAACAAACAGTTGTGGTGGTCGATGCTGCAGTGGTATGTGCTCCACGAGGGATGGTCACCGGGTCGAGCTGCCCACACATTCAAAGACAAGTTCGGCGTGTGGCCACGCAACCTGAGCGATGCGCCAGCACCGCCAAGCGTTGAGCTGCAAGACTTCATTCAAAAGAAAATCAGAGCGTACATTCGCAAGATCAAGAGGGGACGTTGATGAAAATACTTAATCTCTATGCCGGCATCGGCGGCAATCGTGTTCACTGGGATGGCCACGAGATCACGGCGGTTGAGTTTGATCCGTTGATTGCCGAGGTCTACCAGAAGTTGTACCCGGGCGACACGGTTGTTTGTGGTGATGCGGTTGGATTTCTGGAAAAGAACTTTGCCAGCTATGACCTGATCTGGGCAAGCCCCCCGTGCCCCAGCCATGGGCAGTATCGTCACAACGTTGGAGTGATTGGCAAAGGGTTCGATCCCATCATGCCTGATATGACGCTGTACTCTCAGATTGTTTTCCTGCAGCACTACGCCAAGGGCAAGTGGGTAATTGAGAACGTGAAGCCATACTACGAGCCGCTCATTCGCCCCTCTTTTGAGATGCAACGCCACTATTTCTGGGCCAATTTCTTTGTGCCACCCAAAGAGTTTGAGAAGTCTGATATCAGGCACAAGAACAAGATATCGGACTTTGCTGGATCGGATATCGTTGCCTCGAGCAAGATTAAAAACAAGCGCCAGGTTTTGAGGAATTGCGTCAACCCTTTGGTCGGCAAGCACATTCTCGAGAGCGCACTCAACTCAATCAACAAGCCGCAAGAATCATGGACTTTCTAAGTTTCTGCCATGCACACGGCATCATCATCGACTCGCCTCCACCAATCGGACACTGGCGGCGATACCCCACCAACGACAAGCCGCGTCATCGCAACGGCGCGGTCAAGTGGATGGGCGATCATGGGTTTGTACAGAACCATGCAACCGACACCGAGGTTTCTGTGTGGCGCGACGAGGGTGCGACAGAGGGCGCCAAGCGGGACTACCAAGCGCTGGCTACCAAAGCGGAACAGGATCGCCTCCGCATGCAGAAGGAAGCGGCAGACAAAGCGGCCTTCATCCTGAAGCAATGTGCCATAGGCAAGCACGACTATCTCAAACGCAAGGGGTTCCCGGACGAGGAGTCCAACATCTGGGTGTACGAGGGCAAGCACTTCATTGTCATCCCGATGAGGGTGGATGGCCGGCTGGTCGGGTGTCAGATCATTGACCCTGACGGCGGGAAGAAATTTCTATTTGGTCAGCGAACAGCGGGCGCAGAGTTTTGTTTTGACAACAAAGGCCCCCACATTCTGTGTGAGGGGTACGCTACTGCGTTGTCGATTCGGGCAGCACTCAAGTCCATGAAGCGGCGCTATACCTTGCACGTTTGTTTCTCGGCTGGAAACATGAAGAAGATCGCCTCCACAATTCAGGATCGCGGCCTTATCGTTGCGGACAATGACGCCTCCGCTACCGGGGAGCGCACGGCCCGGGAGATTGGCTGGCCGTACTGGTTAAGCGATGTGGTGGGAGAGGATGCGAACGACACGCACCAGAGGATGGGCCTGTTCAAATTTTCGCAGGGGCTGGTCAAGTCATTGAACCAGCTTGCCCTGGTCAATGGTTAGCATTGGCGGCAACACTAAAGTGGCGCCTCCGCTACATCATCGGGGTAGGTCAGCGGCCTGGGGGGCGGCGGTGGTTCTGATGGTTCACCATTGCAGATGGGCCAGGGCCAGGGCCATTGGCCCGGGGTGTCGGGGATCATGTCGCCCTCACCAGTTCGCGTACTTCTTGAACGCGCGCACATAGCCAGCGCGGTTCTTAAATGGGCCCTGCAAGATGCAGAAGTGCAAGAAAGCCGGAGCCATGAAATAGCCCTGAGCCATCTCTTCGTGGGACTTTGGCAGTTCCTCGTATGTCTCGCCGTTGTAGTGTTCCTTGAGCACCATCTTCACTTTGGGCCAACGATAGCCGCCGCGCGGCCCCTCCACTAGGTTGATGCCATTCACGCGCCCATAGCCATCATATGAGCCCTCCACCACCTCGCCATCGGGGGTGAGTGCCACTACAAAATTGAGTCGGGGGATTCCCTTCTCGGCCACTACGATAGGCAGGTTGGTCTTTGCGCAACACTTTGAAAAGTAACCCATGATTTATGCCTCCGCTATTGCTTTCGCCTCCACTACCGACATGGCGTGCGTGCCGATATCGTGGGGCAGTTCGTGGTAGATATCTTGCGCGGCGAGTGTCGCCTCCGCTATCGAGTCTGCGGCGAGTGTGATCGTCTTGATCGTGCGCGCCTCGAGGGTGATTGTGTAGAGTTTCATTGGCTGGCTCCATCAGTTGAGGGTTGAATTGTGGGCCCGGATCGGGCCCGGGGTTGTCACTTGCGGGACAGTCTGGCCTCGGCTCGGCCTTGCTCTATGAGTCGGCGGGCTTCGGCTCGGTCGTCCCGGTGTTCCGATTCGATCATGGCCCGGAGGGTTTGGGCCACAATGCGCCCGCGCTCGTACTGATACCCGGCTTTGATGTATTCGTGTTCGGTGTGCTTCACAGTTTTCCCCTTATGCGTTGCAGCACCCGCAGCAGGGTGCATCCTCACAGCGGCCGGCTTTGTTGCGGTAGTACTCGCGGCCACCGGCGCGCCAGTAGTGCGAGCGATAGCGGCGCTGGGCGTTGATCATGTAACGGCCCACGCTGGCGGCCGTTTCCGGGTCTAGTTCCGGGTCGATATCCCGGACGAGTTCTTCGGCGTGGTCGATTGTTCGGGCGTGTTTCATGGCATTAATATCCTTTTTAGTTGGGGGATTGTGAGCCCGGTCGCCCGGGACAATTCGGCTAGCGTGATGTTCGGGTGTCGGTCGTAGTAGTCGCGGATTTGTTCGGGTGTCATGGGTTTACCTTATGCGGTGGTGATGGGGATAAATCGGCGCTGATGGCCGGGGCCGTGGTCTTGAATCACGATATCGCGCGCGGCCTTGCTAGTCCCTCCGCATAGCATGCAATCGGCGCATTTGGCGCGCTTCCCGGCTTCGGCTGATGCGGGGCATGTCACCTCGGAAGCCGTGCAGGTTGGCCAGCGCGGCATCGTCTAGGTTATCGGCGGATGCCATGACAAGGCGTTTCCAGCGGTCAAAATCAAAGCCCCGGCGCTTCCATTGGTGGCTATACCCGGTGTGTCCGGCGGTGTATTGGGTGAGCGTTTCCCACAATCCCACGCGGGCGGCGGCTGGATCGCCGTAGGTGCCGAGTCTGAGTTTTAACCCGGCAATAATCGCGGCGGCTTCGTCCGGTGTCACGCGCGTGTATGTGCCCCTGATGTATGCGTTGAACACGGCAAGCGGGCCGTGTCCAAGGTTCACATAACACGGCGGCTTTCCGGTTTTCTTGGCCAGCTTGGGGCGGTGCTCGCATTGGCCGCAAATAGCTGAGTCTTTGCCAAGCTTCGCGGCCGTCACCGGGTCGATATCCGTCCGGATAATGTAGGACTGCACCAAGTGGCCGGTCTTGGAATTTTTGCTTTTAGCTTTGATGCCGGTCAGGATGACGGCGATTGGTTCGCCATTGATGCGGCTCGGGCCTTCGTAAACAATTAGTCCCTTCATGATGCGATCCCTTCGGGCAGTTGTGATTCTTGGCGCTCGGTGATTGTGAAACCGAGTGCGCGGATGTGGCGGAGCGTGTCGAGGGTGAGCGTTTTGGTGCCAGCGATTCGGGCAAATTGGCGGGCGGGCTCATCGGCCGGATAAATTACGGCGTTGCCGTAAACCCGGCGGACGGTCACGGTGATAGCGTTGGTCATGGTTTCATCTCCAGAAAATAAAGGGCAAAGGGCAGGCCGAAAAGTGCGGCGCAAACTAGGACGGCGGCAAAGTCTTTCATTCTTGGTCGCCCTCGTCCGGCTCATATCCGGGAAAGTCTTCGGGGTCGCCGTAATAGTCCGGATCGCGCGGGTGCAGGGCTCGAGCCCATGCGGTACGGCGTTCGAACCTCACTTGGGCGGCGAGTTCTTCGCGTTCGGAGTCGTCAGGGTAGAGCATGGGTCATTCTCCAAAGATAAAAGCGGCGCCGATTAGGCCGAAGGCGAGCAGGGAGACAAGCGCAAGGGTAAGAGAGATCGACCCGGCGAGCAGGGCGACAGTTGTGGTGAGTGCACCGGCTGCAGCGATGAGGGCAGCGGCGATGCGCAGGGCGGTGATTACGGGGTCGGTCATGGTTCAGTATCCTTCGGCGCTGTCTTCTAAAGCGGTGACTAATCCATCGAAATCCTCTCCGGGGCCGAGAATGTCGGCCAGCGCGTGGACGATTTCCGCGGGATAGTCCTCTGCCAGAGAATCAAGATATTCCTGGCGATTCTCAAAACCAGCGTTTTTGTAGGGGTTGTGCTTCATGGTGGGCCTTTCGGTTAGTGGTTCGCATTAGTGCGTTCCATGGGTGGGGATGCTCTCAGGGGTGCAAAGGGTTGTCAGTCACCTATGTGACAGCCTGGGCGTTTTGTGTATTTTTGTTTGCAGGATTTGTCGGGGTTGTGTGTACTTTGGGGCTTGTCAAGCCCTTGGTGTCGCCCAGGTGACAGTTCCCCATTTGTTCCGGTATGATCGGGGCCGTGTTAACAGCGAAGCGAGCCAGCATGAATCGTCCATCACGTAAAGCTATAAGAGAAGCATTAGATACAGTCCCAATAGACCAAGTACTAGGGGTTCCCGGAGAGTTGACCCATAAGCAAAAGACATTTGCTCGTTTAGTGGCTCAAGGTGAGACAGGGGCTGGTGCGTACCGCAAGGCATACAACGCAAAGGGAAAGCCCAAGACAGTAGGCAATAACGCAAGCACGCTCAAGGCCCATAGTGGAGTCCAAAGGGAAATAGAAGCGTTCAAGCTGGCACAACAAGCGCTGGAATATCAAACGCCCCAGCAATTGAGGGCTCTCGTAATCCATTCTCTCGTAAAAGTGATAGCCGATCCAGGCGCAAAAGACGCTACAAAGGTGCAAGCGGCGAAGGTTTTGGGGACGGTTACCGAAGTAGCGGCCTTTACCGAGCGGCGTGAGGTGCGGACGATCAAGACAAGCGAAGATGCGCGGGCTCAGCTACTTGCAAAGCTTAGGCAGGTTATGAATGCTGGCGCGATCGATGTTGAATCGCGTGATGCGGATGCACTACTTGCTGAGATTGTGACGAGTGACGAGCCCGGCTTGCATGCTGATGACGACATGAGCGCGCCGCATGATGCGCCGCGTGACGAGGGCGACCCCGTGCTCGAGTGCGCGCCGGCCGCGGGCGAGACCCCCACCCCCCAAAACGCCGTTAGGAGTCCCTCTCTGCCAATACATACTATTCCGCACACCCTGTCTGCCCAAAAATCCATTACCACCCCCTCCCCCGATGAAAATCCCGCCGATGATTTGGAAATTGAGCTAGGAAAACATGCCCCTTTATGAATACTTTGAGATTACCCCGGGGGTATATTTTTAGAACTTTTAGGAGGGGGCAATGGTAACGTTACCATTGGAGATGGCTCGTCGGCCGAGGGTTGGGCGGGAGGAATGTTTGGAGGTGGGTATGAGCCCGGTTCAGAGAGAGGTGTTTTTGATTGTGGATGAGTGGTGGAAGAAGTTTGGGCATAGCCCGACTTTGAGGCAGATTGCTGAGATGAGGGGGAAGAGCGGGGTTGGGAACACGAAGGAGATAGTGGATAGGTTGGTGAAGTTGGGGGTTCTTAAAAGATTAGAGCGTCGGCGATCGATTCGGCCGGTGTATATAAATTTTCGGACGATTGAGTAAAAGATGATGGATGGTCTGGCTGAAAATTTGGGCAAAAAATTTGATGATCTTTCACCGGAGCAGTTGAAGGAGTTTGTGGGGGCGCTTGATCCGGCGCAATATGAGGTGGTGTTGAATGAGGTGGAGGATTACCAGGCGGCTTTGGTGAGGGAGAAGGCGCAGAGTAACTTTATGGAGTATGTGAAGCAGATGTGGCCGGGGTTTGTGCATGGCCGGCATCATGCTTTGATGGCGAAGAAGTTTGAGGCTATAGCTCGCGGGGAGATGAAGCGAGTGATTATTAACATGCCGCCGCGGCATACGAAGTCTGAGTTTGCGTCGTATCTTTTCCCGAGCTGGTATTTGGGAAAGTTTCCGCATAAGAAGATCATTCAGTGTTCGAACACTGGGGAATTGGCGGTTGGTTTTGGCCGCAAGGTTCGTAACTTGGTGGGGAGTGAGGCGTACGCGAGAATTTTTCCTGATGTGACGTTGCGCCAGGACAGTAAGGCGGCTGGCCGGTGGAGTACTAATAAGAACGGGGAGTACTTTGCTATTGGTGTGGGTGGTACGGTGACGGGTAAGGGTGGTGATATTGTGATCATTGACGACCCGCACTCGGAGCAGGAGGCTGCTTTGGCGGCTGGGAACCCGGAGGTATATCAGAAGGTGTACGAGTGGTACACGTCGGGACCGCGGCAGCGTTTACAGCCGGGTGGAACCATCGTTATTGTGATGACGAGGTGGGCTGATGGGGATTTGACGGGTCGAGTGCTCTCTGATTCGATGAAAAGAACGACTGGCGAAGACTGGGAAGTGATCGAATTGCCCGCGATTTTGCCCTCGGGTAAGCCTTTGTGGCCGGAATTCTGGTCTTTGGGTGAATTGGCAGCGTTAAAAGAAGAATTGCCGCCTAGTAAATGGAATGCCCAGTACCAACAGAGGCCGACCGGGGAAGAAGGGGCGCTAGTTAAGCGGGATTGGTGGAAGATTTGGGAGGGAGAGCGGGCTCCTCAGTGCGAATTCATCATTCAGAGCTGGGATACGGCGTTTACCAAGAGCGAGCGGAGTGACTTTTCTGCGTGTACAACCTGGGGGGTGTTCCATAAAGATGAAAACCCAAGCGATATCAACCTCATACTATTAGATGCGTTCCAGGAGCGGCTGGAATTCCCTGAGTTGAAGGCCAAGGCGCTCGAGTTGTACAACGAATGGCAGCCCGATACGTGCATTATTGAAGCGAAAGCGGCGGGTGCACCGTTGATTTTTGAGTTAAGGCGGATGGGGATCTCGATCCATGACTACACGCCGACTCGGGGTAACGATAAATTTGTTCGTTTGAATTCCGTGACTGATCTATTTAAGTCGGGTAAAGTATGGGCGCCTGATATCAGCTGGGCGAGAGAGGTAATTGAACAGATGGCTGCGTTCCCAAATGCGTCGCATGACGACTTGGTGGACTCGACGACCCAGGCCCTGATTCGATTCAGGCACGGTGGATTTTTGCGGTTGGATTCTGACGAGGACGATGAGCCCGTGAGTTTTCGGCGCAAAGTTGCTTACTATTAAGGATTCATGATGGCCACAAACATCGACAAAGCTTTCAACCAAGCGCCACTTGGTATTGACTCTCTGGAGCAAATAGAAGAAGGCCCGCCAATCGAGATCGAAATCGAAAACCCGGACAGCGTGACGATTGGCATCGATGGAATGGAGATTGAGATTGAGCCGGCGCGCGAGACGGCAGAGGACTTTGATGCCAACCTGGCTGAGTACATGGATGACAGCGAGTTGTCTACGCTGGCCGGCGAACTGATTGGCGACTTTGAGGAAGACTTGGCCTCCCGTAAGGACTGGATCCAGACATATGTAGATGGTCTGGAGCTGCTGGGCATGAAGATCGAGGAAAGGTCTGAGCCGTGGGAAGGTGCCTGCGGGGTGTATCACCCGATCATGGCCGAAGCTCTGGTGAAGTTTCAGTCCGAGACCATGATGGCAACGTTTCCAGCTGCCGGCCCGGTCAAAACGGAGATTGTTGGCCTCGAGACACCGGCCAAGAAAGAGTCCGCTCTACGCGTAGAGAAGGACATGAACTACCGCCTGACGGACAAGAATAAAGAGTTCCGTCCTGAGCACGAGCGGATGCTGTGGGGCTTGGGCCTGTCCGGTAACGCTTTCAAAAAGGTGTATTACGACCCGCACATGGAGCGTGAGACCTCTATATTTGTGCCGGCCGAAGACTTGGTGGTGCCTTATGGCGCCTCAGACCTGCAATCATCACCGCGTATTACCCATGTAATGCGCAAAACCGAGAACGATGTCCGCCGTTTGCAGGTGGCTGGGTTCTGGAGAGACATTGACCTTGGTGAGCCGGACGTGGTTCTAGATGAGGTGGAGAAAAAGATTGCCGAGCGTCTGGGGTTTAGGGCCACGACGGACGACCGCTTCCGTATCCTTGAGATGAATGTGGACCTTGACCTCAAGGGATACGAGCACAAGGACGATGATGGCGAGCCCACCGGCATTGCTCTGCCTTACATCGTTACCATCGACAAGAACACGGCACAGATTCTGGCCATCCGCCGTAACTGGAGACCGGAAGACAAGAACTGCCGTAAGCGCGCGCACTTTGTGCACTACGGCTATATCCCTGGTTTTGGCTTCTACCACTTTGGCTTGATCCACCTGATTGGTGCGTTTGCCAAGTCGGGCACGTCGCTGATTCGCCAGTTGGTGGATGCCGGTACGCTGAGCAACCTGCCGGGTGGCTTCAAGGCCCGCGGCTTGCGCGTCAAGGGTGACGACACGCCAATCTCCCCGGGTGAATTCCGTGACGTTGATGTGCCAAGCGGCACGATCAAAGATAACCTGATGACGCTCCCGTACAAGGAGCCAAGCCAGACCCTGTTGCAGTTGCTGAACCAGATCATCCAAGATGGTCGCCGGTTTGCCAACACGGCCGATTTGCAGATCAGCGACATGAGCTCGCAGGCCCCGGTTGGTACGACGCTGGCCATCCTCGAGCGTACGTTGAAGGTGATGAGCGCTGTTCAGGCGCGCATCCACTTCTCGTTCAAGGAAGAGCTGGGACTGCTGCGTGACATCATTCGCGACTACACCCCGGACGACTACGACTATGTGCCGGTCGAGGGCAGCCGCTCGGCTAAGAAATCTGACTACGACGACGTGGATGTTATTCCGGTCTCTGACCCGAACGCATCGACGATGGCCCAAAAGATTGTTCAGTACCAGGCCGTGCTTCAGCTGGCGCAGACCGCCCCGCAGATGTACAACATGCCTCTGCTGCACCGTCAGATGCTGGACGTGCTTGGTATCAAGAACGCCAACAAGCTCATCCCGATGGACGAGGACCAGAAGCCTACGGACCCGGTGACAGAGAACCAGAACGTTTTGATGGGCAAGCCGGTCAAGGCGTTCATGTACCAAGATCACCAGGCTCATATCATGGTCCACATGTCGGCCATGCAAGACCCGAAGATCATTCAGTTGTTGCAGAACAACCCGATTGCTCCGCAGCTGCAGGCTCAGATGATGAACCACATCAACGAGCACCTTGGGTTCGAGTACCGCAAGCAGATCGAGCTGCAGTTGGGTATGGACCTGCCGCCCCAGAAGGACGAGTCAGGCGAAGATGTGCACATGGACCCGGCCGTCGAAGCCAAGTTGGCGCCCATGTTGGCTCAAGCTGCCCAGCGTCTTACGCAAGCAAACCAAGCTCAGGCCCAGCAACAGCAGGCCCAGCAACAGATGCAGGATCCGTTGGTCCAGATGCAGATGAAAGAGCTGGCGATTAAAGAAGCTGAGCAACAGCGCAAGGCTGCCAAGGATGCCGCGGATATTGATCTGCGCACTAAGCAGCAAAAGATTGAGGTGGCTCGCTTTATGACGCAGAAAGATACTGCCATGAAGCAGGCCGTGCTCAAGGCCAAGGTTGATTTGGTAACAGACAATCTTGATAAGCAGCACGATCGAGCGATACAAAGCCGCGACATCCTGGCTGATGCTCTTAAAACCTCTTTGCAATACAAATCAAAACCGACAAAAGGTGAATGATGGACGCCCTTGAAGTGCTCACAAAGCAGACCGACGAAAAGGTCTCTCAGATTAAGGACTACCTGTCAGAAGGGAAGGCCGAATCGTTTGAGGAGTACAAAAGACTCTGTGGTGAGATTCGTGGTCTGCTCACTGCCAGAGGTTACATACTAGACCTGCAACAAAACTTGGAGAATGTGGATGACGACTGAGATCTCCAAGAAATACGAAAGCTATGGCGGTCTTAGCATTTCAAATCAAAGTGCTTACATGAAGATTTGGGTTGCAAAAAACAAAGAGAAAAGGTCCGACGCGCTAAAACGATATGCGGAAAAAAACAGGGACAAAATGAGGGCGAAAGGAATGAGACGATATGCGTCTCAAACCAAACAAACACCGCCCTGGATCAATAAAGCTCATGAAGCTGAAATTGAAGGATATTATTTATTTTGCAGGATTTTCAACCAGTACAAGTCTGACAAAAAAGACAAATTCCAGGTTGATCATATTGTCCCAATAAGGGGAAAAGAGGTTTCAGGTTTGCACGTACCCTGGAATCTGGAGGTCATAACCTCCAGAGAGAACGTGTCAAAAGGCAATTTTCTTAAACCTGGCGTATACCCACAACAAGGTCAATGCGCTTTCACGGAGGACTAATGGTAGACACCATACTCATCGGCTCAAACCCCGATAACCCGGAGATCGTAGGTTCATACAAATTGGACGCAACAGCGGAGGAAAAGGCGAAACAACTGCCTCGCCCTTCTGGCTACAGAATTCTTTGTGCCATCCCAGAAGTGGAGAAAGAATTTGAGGATAGCTCTATTGGCCTTGTAAAGTCTGAACAAACCATTGACTATGAAGAGAAGCTGGCAACAGTGCTTTTCGTTGTAGACCTTGGACCTGACTGCTACAAGGACAGTGCGCGATTCCCAAGCGGACCCTGGTGCAAGAAAGGAGACTTCGTCATTGTTCGACCCAATGCCGGAACCCGACTCTTGATCCATGGCCGAGAGTTCAGACTCATCAATGATGATTCTGTCGAGAGCGTGGTGGATGATCCGCGCGGTATTAAACGAGCCTAAAGGAGCCTTCAAAAATGGCACAAATGGACGAACAAGAATTCAAGTTCCCCGATGAAATTGAAGAGAACAAGGCGCCCAAAGCGGAAGCTGAGGACGCTGGTTTTGAGATTGAAGTCGAGGATGACACTCCAGAAGAAGACCGCGGCCGGCAGCCAATGCCCAAGCAGCTGGTCGAGAACTTGGAGAAAGACGAGCTAGAAGCTTATGACGACGAGGTCAAGTCCAAGCTCAAACAGATGCGCAAGGTCTGGCATGACGAGCGCCGCGAGAAAGAGGCGGCCCTGCGTGAGCAACAGGAGGCTATTGCCGTTGCAAAACGTTTAATGGAAGAAAACAAACGTATTAAAGGCATCCTGTCTTCAGGTGAAAAGGAATACGTTGCTTCTATCCAAAACTCTGCCAACCTTGAGCTAGAAATGGCCAAGCGGGCGTTCAAAGAAGCTTACGAATCTGGCGATGCAGACCAAGTTGCGGATGCGCAACAGAAGATGCAAGAAGCTACTTTGCGTGCAATGCAAGCAAAAAGTTTCAAAGCGCCCTCTTTACAGGAGCAAGAAGTTCCTGTACAACCCGAATTTGAACAGCGTCCGCAAGTTCCTCAGCCCGACCGACGTGCTTTAGCGTGGCAAGAGCGCAACAAATGGTTTGGCCAGGATGAGGAGATGACAGCTGCTGCGCTTGGGCTTCATGAGAAGCTACGTCGCAACGGCGTCCTTGTCGGATCTGATGAATACTATGATGCGTTGGACAAAACAATGCGTCGCCGATTCCCCGAGGAGTTTGGCTCCACGGAAGAGTCACAACCAGAGGTCAAACAGCCAGCACGCAAACCTGCTGCAGTTGTGGCCCCCGCGGTTCGGAGTACAGCCTCCAACAAAGTCAGGCTGAAAACGAGCCAAATGGCCCTAATCAAAAAATTGGGCATTACTCCTGAGCAGTATGTTAAGGAGTTTGTAAAGGAGTCACAAAATGGCTGAAAAACGACTTTCTCGTGAACTAGACACGCGTGCGATATCGGAGCGTCCCCAGCAGTGGGCACTCCCTGAGTCTTTGCCCGAGCCCGACAAAGAGGCCGGCTACTCGTATCGTTGGATTCGCGTTTCCACTTTGAACGTGGCAGATCCCCGTAACCTCTCGGCCAAACTACGCGAGGGATGGGAGCCGGTGCGAATGGAAGAACAACCCAAATTCCAACTGTTAGCTGATCCCAATAGCCGTTATAAAGACAATATTGAGATTGGCGGGCTGCTACTCTGCAAGACCCCGGATGAATTTGTGAAGCAGCGTAATCAATATTACGCAAAGCAGACGCAAGATCAGACGGAAGCTGTGGACAACAACCTGATGCGCCAAAGCGACGCCCGGATGCCGCTCTTTAAGGAGCGTAAGTCCACGGTTAGCTATGGCAAAAGTTCTTAATCTTTTGGAGTTAAAACATGGCTTATCCCACAGTAAGCGCTCCCTACGGCCTAAAGCCGATCAACCGTGTGGACGGTATGCCCTACGCAGGCGCGACCCGCAAATTTGCGATCGCCAACACTGCTCCGGCTATCTACTACGGTGATCTGGTTCAATTGTCCGCAGGTCAAGTGACGCGCATTACCAGCGCAACCCCCACTGGTATGGTTGGAGTCTTTTTGGGCTGCTCCTATACCAACCCCACGACCAAGCAGCCCACCTGGGCTCAGTACTGGCCGGCCAACACCGCCATCACCGATGCGCAAGCTATCGTTGTTGACGATCCCATGGCTGCCTTCAAAATTGTTGTGACCAACGCCAGCAGCGTTGTGGTTAACACCACGACCATTGTGTCGATCGGCTACAACATTGGTATTGACCTTGGTAGCGGTGGTAACACCAGCACCGGTGACTCGACCATTTCAGCTCTGGCTGGTTCGGAAGACACCGTCAACACCCTGCCCCTGCGTGTTATTGATGTAGTGCCTGATACAGCGACTTCTACGGGTTATCCCGAGATTATCGTCAAGATCAACCTGCACCAGTACAACAACACCACTGGCGTGTCTTGATCTAAGGAGTAACACAAAATGGCTATTTCACGCGCACAACTACTGAAAGAGCTGCTCCCCGGTCTGAACGCCCTGTTCGGCCTGGAGTATGCCAAGTATGGCGAAGAGCACAAAGAGATCTACGAAACCGAGACCTCTGAGCGTTCATTCGAAGAGGAAACCAAGCTGTCTGGATTCAGCGCCGCACCGGTGAAGAACGAAGGTTCTGCCATCTCGTACGACAACGGCCAGGAAGCATGGACTGCTCGCTACACCCACGAAACCATTGCCATGGGTTTCTCGCTGACCGAAGAGGCCATCGAGGACAACCTGTACGACAGCCTGTCTGCTCGTTACACCAAGGCTCTGGCACGTTCGATGGCGTACACCAAACAAGTCAAAGCTGCCGCTGTTCTGAACAACGGTTTCTCTGGCTCGTACACTGGTGGCGACGGTCAACCTCTGTTCTCCGCCTCGCACCCCTTGGTGTCTGGTGGCACCAACAGCAACGTTCCCAGCACCCCTGCTGACCTGAACGAGACTTCCTTGGAAGCCGCCGTTATTCAGATCAGCCTGTGGACTGACGAACGTGGTCTGTTGATCGCCTCTAAGCCCAAGAAGCTGATTGTTCCCCCGGCGCTGCAGTTCGTTGCAACCCGCCTGCTCGAGACCGAGCTGCGCGTTGGCACCAACGACAACGACATCAACGCCCTGAAGAACAACGGCTCGGTGTCTGAAGGCTATACGATCAACCACTTCTTGACCGACACGAACGCCTGGTTCCTGACCACGGACGTGCCCAACGGCATGAAGCACTTTGTTCGTACGCCTCTGCAGCAGTCGATGGACGGTGACTTTGACACCGGCAACGTCCGCTACAAGAGCCGCGAGCGTTACAGCTTTGGCTGGTCTGATCCCCTCGGGATGTACGGCTCACAAGGCGCGTAATAAATCCTTTGGGATTTGTGAGAAGGGGGCCTTGTGCCCCCTTTTCTTTTCCTGTATATTGCGATCAAGCCCGGGGTTCCCGGTGCATCAAACTGACCCGGCAGACGACGTACCGATTGATGCGCTGATCTTGTACGTAAGGACAATTGAAATGGCTCTCTCTACCACCCAAAGCATTTGGCGTTCGGGCGGCGGCGATCAGACTCGCACCGCTTACTGTGGCTCCGGCGTCATGGCCGCTCAGTTTTACATTGCCGACGCCTCTGTTGCCACTGCAACAAACGTTAAGATTTCTTCCACCGCTGGTGCACCCGATTTGATTCTTCCTGCTGGCGCAGTTGTTCTGTCTGTGGCCATCAATGATGCGGGCGGCGGCTCTATTGATCTTGGCACCCGTGATGTTTCTGATGGCACTGTTACCGCTGCCGCTATTGCTAACAATTTGTCTGTTGCTTCTGCTGGCGTGGTTACTTCTGGTCTGACCCTGACTGCCACCAGCGAATTGGCCTACGTGACCGCTCGCATCGACACGTCTGGTTCCGGCACTGTTGGTGGCTACATCACCTACTTCGTTGCAGATCCCTTGGTTGGCCAGCAGAACGTCTGATAGGAGGACGCTATGTCCGTGCAAACAGACGTAAAAGCTAAGTCTCTTGCTGCATCCGGTACGGTCTTTGGTGACCGCACTCGGGTACGCGGGCTGATCATTGAACCCGGCACTGGTCCCGGCTCTGTCGTTCTTAAAAACGGCGGGGCCAGCGGCACTACTGTGTTGACCATCAACACTACGGCAAACGGCGAAACTTTCAATGCGCTGATTCCGGCTTCTGGTGTTGTGTTCTCTACAGATGTGTATGCTGTATTGACCGACGCAAAAGTGACGGTTTTCTATGGCTAAGTCACCAGCATGGCAACGCAAGGAAGGCAAGAACCCCAAAGGCGGCTTGAACGCCAAGGGGCGAGCCTCTGCCAAAAAGCAAGGGATGAATTTGAAACCTCCCCAGCCGGAAGGCGGCAAACGCCGAGACTCTTTCTGCGCGCGTATGGAGGGGATGAAGAAAAAACTGACCTCCGCCAAAACGGCAAAAGACCCAAATTCGCGGATCAATAAGAGCCTCAAGGCTTGGAATTGTTGAGGTACACATGAAGCGCACAAAACGATATCAAGAAGGTGGGGAAATGGATGCCCTCGAGGCGGCCAATCAATCCAAAGAATCTCAAGAGATTGCTGGAGAAGCCATCCTCAAGGGCATGCGTGAGGTCGAAATAGAAAAGCCTTCCACTTTCAAGGAGGCTTTTGCCGCCGCCCGCAAAGCAGGCGACAAGATGTTTGAGTTTGGTGGTAAGAAGTACACCACCGACATGGCCTCTCCTAAACCGGCAAAAGTTACGGATACCGGTGACGAGGTCAGCCGTTTGGCCGGCATTCGTCCTAAGCCCGTGCGCCAGCAAGAAACCATGCAGGACCGCGCTGATAGATACGTTGCTAAGCGTGCAGCTCAGCGTGCGGAAGACGCCGCGGCTCGAGCAACAGAGCGTTCTATGATGCCGACCTCACGACCCAAAGCTTCTGAGCAAACGTTTATGGGTAGCCTGAAGTTTTCTAAAGGTGGTAGTACTGCTTCCAAGCGAGCAGACGGTATTGCCCAGCGCGGAAAGACCAAGGGCAGGATCGTCTAATCATGGAGATGATGCTGTGGAACGTCTTGCTGACTACATTCATCGGGTTACTCAGTTGGAATCTGAGGGAAAAGTCAGCCGAGTTAAGTCGAATCACGATCCTGTTGAACAGGACCAGGGAGGAGATTGCCCGGGACAACGTGACGCAAGCAGAGATCGACAAGATTGTGGCGCACATCGACAATCGTTTCGACAAGTTGAACGATAAGATCGACATGATTATCCGGGAGCAAAGAAGTGCCATCAGTTAGCAAAAAGCAGCACAACCTAATGGCCATGGTTGCAAATGATCCGGCTGCGGCAAAGCGTGTTGGCATTCCTCAGAAGGTTGGCAAAGAGTTTGTTGCAGCGGATAAGGGTAAGAAGTTTCGCTCCAGTGGTAACGCTGGTATCAATCTGCCGAAGACTCACCATGGGAAATCGGCTTTATTTTCAAAAGGTGGTGAAATCATGGCTACACAGAAAAAAGTCGCAACGACTTCCATGGGCAAAGTTAAGACGGCTGCCCCCAGCCGCGACGGCGTTGCCATGAAGGGCAAGACCAAAGGTACTCAGGTTAAGATGGCCGGCTCCGGTGTTCCCAAGGGCATCGGTTCCAAGGTGATGAAAAAAGGCGGCAAAGTCTGCTAAGGAGTCATCATGTACGATGAAGAACTGGAAAAGAAAAAGACCAAGGGCGATTCTGTGTGGACGGAAAGCTCTGGCGTTCCTGTTCCCCAAGAGCCTGATATGGGCTCTTCTCCCGCCCCAAAGAAACCTGTAAGAAAAGCTAGTGGCGGCTCGGTTTCTTCTGCCTCTAAGCGCGCCGATGGTATTGCTCAACGTGGCAAGACTCGCGGCACCATGATCGCCATGTGTGGCGGCGGGATGTACAAGAAATGATGGCCAGTCGCGGCATGGGTGACATCAACCCCAGCAAGATGCCCAGCGGTAAGCGTAAGGCTCGCCGCGACGACACGGACTTCACGCAGTACGCCAAAGGCGGAGAGGTATGGGACAAGAAGCGGCCCAAGAGCTTGGGTGCTCCTAAGCCTATGTCTCCTGCCAAAAAGGCAAAAGCAAAAGCCATGGCCAAGGCTGGTGGTCGTCCGTACCCCAACCTGGTAGACAACATGCGCGCAGCTAGGATGAAGTAATCATGGCAGTAACCTCCGGTTTAACCGCATTCAACCTTGACCTAAACGAACTGGTCGAGGACGCCTTTGAGCGTTGTGGATCTGAGCTGCGCACGGGCTACAACCTGCGCACGGCTCGTCGGTCCCTGAACATGCTCACGATTGAGTGGGCAAACCGGGGGATTAACTTGTGGACGATTGAGCAGCAGCAGATCGTTCTCAACACTGACCAGTACCAATACCTAATCCCGAACGACACGATTGACGTTCTGGACATGGTGACGCGTATTAACAACGGCACGTCTGGTCAGTCTGACGTAACCATTTCTCGCATTTCTGAGCCGACTTGGATATCCATTCCAAACAAGTACGCTCAGGGGCGCCCTGTGCAGGCTTGGATTAACCGGCAAACCGGCCAGATCAACACTACAACTGCCACGTTGAACGGTGCCATTACAAGCACTGATACCACCATTCCGGTTAATAACGCGTCGGCACTGTCTACATCTGGTTTTGTCAACATTGACAACGAGACAATTGCTTACCAGAACATTGTTAACGGCAGCCTGACAAACTGTTTTCGCGCGCAAGACGGCACGACAGCCGCGTCTCACACAAGCGCAACCGTTCTCAAGCAGAACAACCTGTCGTCGATTAACGTCTACCCGGCGCCGTCCGCCCCCGGCGATCAGTACACGCTGGTGTACTACCGTATGCGCCGTATGCAGGATGCTGGCAATGGCGTAAACGTGCAGGACATTCCTTTCCGCCTGATTCCCTGTATGGTGGCCGGCTTGGCTTTCTACCTGTCACAGAAAATCCCGGAAGCGTTGCCGCGGATGCCGATGCTGAAGCAGGAATACGAGGAGCAGTGGATGCTGGCCTCGACCGAGGACCGAGACAAGGCGCCGGATCGGTATGTCCCCCGCAACATGTTTTACGCTTGAGGTGATTTGTGCCTAATCGGTTCGCGTCAGGTAAATACGCAATTGCTGAGTGTGACCGCTGTGCCCAGCGGTACATGCTGAAAGAGCTGCGTAAGCTGACGATCAAGACCCGCCAGGTCAGCATCAAGGTTTGCCCTGAGTGCTGGGAAGAAGACCAGCCGCAGCTGCAGATTGGTATGTACCCGGTCAATGATCCGCAGGCTGTGCGGGAGCCGAGGCCAGATATCAGCTATTACCTGTCTGGTTCTAGCGGCCTTCAGACCGACAACGCTGGTGGTACTGGGCCTGATGGTTTTGGAACGCCGGAGACCGGCAGCCGGATCATCCAGTGGGGCTGGAATCCAGTAGGTGGCTCGAGGGCAAATGATGATGGATTAACCCCCAATAATTTGGCATTGACCATACAATTGGGTACAGTAACGGTAGCAACGACGTAAGGAGTCGGACATGGACAAAGCAGACCTGAAACAAGACAAAAAGATGATCGCATCTGCCGTGCACAAGCACGAAGCCAAGATGCATCCTGGCAAGCCCATGACTAAGCTCAAGAAGGGCGGCGTCACTTCTATGGACATGAAGAAGTACGGCCGCAACATGGCTCGTGCCATGAACCAAAAATCCACTTCTCGCGGAGGCTAATATGGCCAAGAACGATTTTGCTCCCGTCATGAAGGCGGAAAAGTATCCTTTGGGTCACGCCAAGGAGAACAAGGACGCCAGCGCGTACACCGGTTTCAAGTATCCTCCTGGTGGTGGTAACGATATTGGCGTGTACAAGCAGCCGATGGAGAACATGCACAAGGCGTCGCCTGACGTGGTGTCAAAGCGCGGCAATGGCGTCAACGAGAACAATATGTCTGTTGGCGGCGTGAGCAAAGGCAACTACTGCGCAGATAACAAGCACGGTGAGAAGACCATGCGTGGTTATGGCGCTGCAACCAAAGGCATCAAGACCCGCGGTCCGATGGCTTGAGATGAACTACAGCGAACTTGTTTCTGCTATTCAGTCGTACACCGAGAACGCGTTCCCGGATACGTATCTGTCCAATGGGACGGTGATTGGGCCTAACGCTCAGATAAACCGTTTCATTGAGCAGGCAGAGCAACGGATCTACAACACGGTTCAGTTCCCGTCGCTGCGTAAAAACATGACGGGCACTTTAACGTCGGCAACGCCTTATCTGTCTGCGCCTGACGACTATCTCTCTACGTACTCCTTGGCGGTTATTGTCAACGGATCGTACGAGTACCTTCTCAACAAAGACGTTAACTTTATTCGGCAGTCATACCCCAATCCGACAACGGACGTAGGGGTGCCTAAATACTATGCGCTATTTGGCCCTACCGTATCTGGCAGCACTATTACCAATGAGCTGTCTTTTATTGTCGGTCCTACACCCGACAGCAACTACCCTGTTGAACTGCACTTTTACTACTACCCCAAATCTATTGTGCAGTCCTCTATTAACGCGCTAGGCGTTATTGTTGGCGGCTCCGGGTACACGGACGGTCACTACTACGGCGTCCCGCTTACGGGCGGCACTGGCCAAGGGGCCGTGGCTGACATCGTTGTTACTAGCGGTGCTGTTGATGAGATCTTCATCAAGAATGCCGGATGTCTGTACACGGTTGCTGACAACCTGTCTGCTGACGCCGCTTACCTTGGCGGCACGGCCTCGGTTGACTTCTCTGTGCCAATTTCGCAGGTCAACAACGCCCAAGGAACTTCTTGGCTGGGCGACAACTTTGACACGGTGTTGCTGTACGGTTGCTTGGTTGAGGCGTACACCTTCATGAAGGGTGAGGCTGACATTATTGCCCTGTACGACGGCAAATACAAAGAAGCTATGGCGATGGCTCAGCGCTTGGGCGATGGCTTGGAGCGCAGCGATGCGTACCGCAGTGGTCAGTACCGTGTGGCGCCGTTGCCGCAGAACAGTGGAGTGCGTTAATGGCCTTTACCGGTAACTATACGTGCGACGTATTTAAGACTGGGCTGCTGAACGGCACGTTTAACTTTACTTCAGGCACGTTTAAGATTGCCCTGTACACAAACGCGGCAACGTTGAATGCAAGCACGGCTGCTTACACGACAGACGGGGAAGCCTCTGGTGGAAACTATGTTGCCGGCGGATTGGCGTTGGCTGTTAGTCAAGCGCCAACTTTTGGTGGATCTGGGAACACTGCTTACATTTCGTTTTCCAACGCATCTTGGACCGGGTCAATTAACGCTAGAGGCGCATTGATTTACAAGTCTGGCGGCGGAAATCCGGCAGTTTGCGTGTTAGATTTTGGGTCTACAAAAACATCAAATGGTTCGTTTGTTGTTCAGTTCCCTCCGGCGACCAATACGTCTGCAATAATTCGTCTAACATAAGGAAATCACATGGCTCTGGTGACCACCACAAAAGGCGAAATGGACGACTCTTTGCTAGAAAAGCGAGAGGGTTCTTTGGATAACGATAACGAGCTGACCCGTTGGGTGGAGTATTGGTTGGATGGTGAGCTTGTTCACCGCTCGGTGCATGTGCACCTCAAGAAAAACGTCTTTGCCGATGGCATGGCCGCAATGTTTGGTTGAAAGGATTTAATCATGGCGAACACCCAAGCGATGTGCACTTCGTTCAAGACGGAGTTGATGACCGCAACGCACAATTTCGGCACCGCCCCTACTCGCGGCACTGGTACGGCAGACACGTTCTACGCTGCTCTGTATGAGACCACGGCCACGCTGAATGCGGCTACGACGGCTTATACGACTTCTGGCGAGGTCTCCGGCTTGGGATACTCTGCTGGGGGTGTGGCTGTTACCAACGCTACGGCACCAACGTCTTCAGGCACCACGGCGTACTGGACGCCTTCGGCCAGCCTGGTGTACACCGGCGTTACTTTGACCACGGCTTTTGACACGGTTCTGATCTACAACCAGACTCAGAGCAACAAAGCGGTGAGCGTTCACACATTCGGCTCGCAGACGATTACGGCAGGTA
>Ga0255090_1000104_pt1 | contig 27131 bp, 26 predicted proteins | sample Colum_Yuk_RepA_8_2_FD_188444 | JGI IMG/M metagenome (GOLD analysis project Ga0255090, IMG submission 188444) | Freshwater microbial communities from Columbia River, Oregon, United States - Colum_Yuk_RepA_8d | ecosystem: Environmental > Aquatic > Freshwater > River | place: USA: Oregon...
AGAGAAAGCAAAACCTTTTCTCGGTGGTCCATTATTATTAGCTAGGCTTTGTCCTACTGATTATCACCGCTTTCATTTTCCGGACGATGGAAAGGTATTGGAGCAGTACCAACTTCATGGTGCATTGCATTCCGTAAATCCAGTGGCACTTCGGGTTAAGCCTGAGATCCTGCAGACGAATGAACGTATGGTGACGGTCCTTGACACACAAAACTTTGGGAAGCTCGCCTATATTGAGGTCGGAGCTCTTTGTGTTGGAAAAATCGTTCAAACTTACTCCGATCCGCACTCATTTCATAGGGGAGATGAAAAGGGGTATTTTCTTTTTGGAGGTTCGACAGTTATAGTGGTTGGAGAACCAGGGAGATGGAAGATTGACTCAGATCTTCTAGAACAGACACGTCTGCAGAGGGAAACACTTGTAGAGCTCGGTCAGCGAGTGGCGGTGCGTGCGGATTGATCTATGAAAATGCTAGTTTTCATATCCTGTTCATAGACAATGCCTCTTCATGGCTAGAGCCCCAAACAACGGAGAGAGTTCTGGAATAGGGGTCACCTTCCAGTCTTGATTCTCAATTGAAAGTTTGGAAAAGTCTAATTCAAGTCCTTGACCAATGGCCTTACTTAGAGCTTCTTTTTGTGTCCATGTCTTTAGAAAGTGAAAGCTCCGATATTGTGGAGTTAGATCTTCGAAGATTCTCCACTCGTCTTGTGAAAAAATATGCTGAGCAAGCTCTGAAATAGGATCTGTAAGGTGGGGTTCCTCAATGTCTACTCCTACCTCAGAGTTTGGGGAGAATGCGTAGAGAACATCATTCTGGGTATGGGAAAGATTAAACTGAGGCGGTGAGCTCACGAGTGAGGACTTTGCAAGGTAAGGCTTGAGTTTTTGTGTGTATTGAATCTCAAGTGATCGGGCTAAGCCTTGTTCGCTCGTATGAGCCTGAGTGATTTCTGTGAGTAAGAGTCGGAGTAATGCACGTTGAGTGATGAACTTAAGTTTTAACTTCTCAAGCCCAAACTGAGAGGCTCTTTGTTGTTCACTTTCGCTGAGAATTGATGAGAAGTAAGCGCTATGAGGGTAGAACGATAATGGTGTGAGGTGAACGAGTAGGGCTTGATCACGTAGTGACTCGAAAAGTGATCGTAGGTTGAGTTTAGGAAGTGCATCCAAGTCATTGAGGTGAATGAGCTTGTAGTGTTTGCTCTCAATCACAGATGGCATATGATTCAAACTTCCAAGTCAATCCCTATTCAGTAGGTCTTACCTGTTGATTTATGATTGCCGAGAGCAGGACTTATAACTTCATCGGGTTAATGAGGTCCTGCTCTTGGTGAATCTCATTTATTGTCGGACTAGACGAGTGTTGGCGATATTTGGAAGAATCTTTTTATTTGTACGATAGGGGTTAATGTCTAAACCGCCACGTCTTGTGTAACGAGCTAAAACACTGAGCTCCTCAGGAGCGCATCGATTCGTAATATCAACAAAGATTCTCTCCACGCACTGCTCATGAAACTCGTTATGGTCTCTGAGAGAAACGATGTACTGTAAAAGGCCTTCATGGTCGATTTGTTTTCCTCGGTAGCTGATTTCCACAGAACCCCAGTCTGGCTGTCCTGTAACTAGACAGTTGGATTTGAGTAGGTTTGTATGAAGAGTCTCCTCAATATCACCCGAGTGGGTCTTGAGGTACTTGAGGTTAGGTTGATAATCTGTACATTCAACATCAAGGTGATCTAAGCACTGACCCTGAAGAGTGGTGATCGTTGAGTTTGCCTCTGAGAGTAAAAATAAAGAAACTTCCACGGGAGCCTCAGCTGCCTTTGATAGGTCAGAGATCATGATTTCTCGCACCTGATGTAGACTCTCAAACTTAGAGTTATTAAAAGAGTTGAGGTAGAGTTTAAAAGATTTTGATTCAATGAGGCAGCGGGAGTGGGCTGGTAGTTTGAAATCTGCAACGGCAACCATGGGTTTTCCCTTGAGATTTAACCATGAAATTTCAAAGCCAGTCCAGAGGTCAAATCCTTGAAAAGGTAGAGTTTCACTTAAGCCGATTTCATCTCGTTTAGGTTTTCTAGGGAGCGGGAATAATAGTGAAGGAGTGTATGTGTTGATATAGGAAGACTTCTTTCCTAGGGGTGCTGATTCTAGAATCTGATGGGTTTCGTTTTGGTTTGTCATAAAGAGATTGTTCCTTTCAAAGTCTAAATGGGCTGTAATTCACGTCATGATCATATTTATCGATGTGCTCGGATTTCTTCAAAACCTTGCAGAGGTAGCAAGTGACTGGAGAAAAAAAGAGTTCATAAATAAATTTAAAAATAAACTGTGCAAAAATCATCTTCAGAATAAGATCGTTCGGGAGGCGCTTCATAAAAGCGACTGAGCAAAAAATAAAGCTATCTATTCCGCCCGAAACAAATGAGGCTGTCATGATCCTTGCCCATAAAAAGCGGCCATTGATTTTTTTCTTAAACTTGGACAAAAGAGCGGCATTAAGAAATTCCGAGCCTAAGTAGGCAAGGCAAGAAGCAAGTGAAATTTGAAACGATGGATTAAATATAGCGTTGTATTCACTTTGAAGATTCCAGTGCTCAGCACTAGGAAGCATTCCAACTAACATGATGCCTGTAATGATCAGAAAATTAGAAAAGAATCCAAGCCAAATCACAAACCTTGCTACGGAGTATCCATATACTTCTGTGATCACATCACCCAGGATGAATGTGATAGGAAAAAAGTAAAGAACTGCAGGAAACTCAAATGAACCTAAGGATGTAAGCTTGCTACCAATGATATTACTGAGCAAAATTAAGTTTAGGTAGAGGAAGGATAGGAGTAGAATAAACTTATTTTGAATGACGTTTGTTGATTTTGCCAAAAGCTCTCGGATGAGTTTTTCCGAAAATGCAGGATTTGAGAGGGCTCCAATCTTAAACGAGTCTTGGGCTGATATTTTAGAGATCCACTCTCTTCGGTTAATCTCTTCAATTCGCATTTTAAATGTTTCTGTCTTGTTAATAATGCGGATTGAGACAAAAACGGCCCCAGTCTCATCAGGGGGGAAAAATTTTTCAATGCAATAGTACTCGTCGTCCTGAGGTAAAGGAGGAAGAGATCTAAGATGTTTTTTGGTAATACTCATATTTTAATACAACACGAACAAGAGATTAAAAGTGTGATTTTATTCTGGGGCGGGTGGGTGTTCTTGATTCAATGATGGTGCCCAAAAGAAAATAGTTAGTTTCCAATACCACAGTGGGTAGCCCTAAAATAAGGGGTCTAAGATAGGTTTTGCCTCGTTCGTGATGATAGATGCGAATTGCATGAGACAAACCATCAAAACTGACCAAAACGTGAGAACCTGATGAGTACTCCCTTTTTGGATCTACGATAATGAGAGAGTTTTCTTCGTACAAAGGCTCATGAGAGGCATCAAGCTTAACTGCAAAAGCATGTTGTTGGGCGTTAATATCACAACTGATCCAACCTAATTCGCTTTTGTTTGCAGGAAGAATTCCTTTGGTGACCCAATCAATTACATGGCTCCCAGAAAGAATCGGTGCCACGGAAAATGCAGGAGCTCCTACTTCGAGGCACAGCGGCTCGCTTCCAACGAGTTGGCCAACGGTGATCTCAAAGCATTTTGACAGAATAATTAACGTTTCAATTTTGGGATTAAGAGTTCTACCTGACAAAATGTGATTACAAATCTGCTGACTGAGTCCAGTTTTTCTAGCTAGTTCCGCTTCTGAGAGATTGTTTTTTCTCATGAGCTGAAAAAGATTTTCAGCAAGAGGGCTTTGTGCCTTTTTATCTGAAAATGATTTTTTTGAACTCATGAGTTTTAAGACTTTAACCATAATGCTCTCAGGTTTTACCTTTTCAAAGGTGAGTTTATATCTTACCCAGGCAGAAAAGTAAATTCAGAGGCCCATCAAAAAATAACAAAGATTGTTGTTGAAAAACAAATATGTTGCTGCTAGTTCCCTTCATCTTCGCACAATTGAGGATTCTCTCTATTGTTTTTGAGTATTTGAGAAGGTGTTACGGAAGTGAAGACAACAGAAATGCTAGATAAAAAGGGTTTTGAAGCTCAGAGTTTAGTGAGAAACAAGAGTTTTAGTTTACAGCCAGATCGACTTGCTTTGTCTCAGTCTTTAAAAATAATAAATAGATTCAGCTTTAGAAGTCAGACTTTGCCTGAATTATTGATTTCCCAGGCATTATCTAGGCCTAATGAATTAGCAGCAGTTTCTCAGGAGGGGGGTATCACCTTTCAAGAGTTACTCAGCGAAGCTCAGCACCTAGGTGAGGTTTTGAGTGGTCTCGGCGTTGTTGCTGATACTTGTGTGGGTTTGTTTGTTGAGCCGTCTCAGGATTTACTCATAGCCGTATGGGGTATTCTTTTCTCAGGTGGCGCTTATTTGCCTTTATCTCCTGAGTATCCAGAAGAGCGCCTCAAGTACATGCTTCAGGCTAGTCAAACAAATATTGTTGTGACTCAAAGGAAGCTCAGAGCTAGATTAATGGCCCTCGTCTCGAGTGAAACAACGGTGGTCTGTATGGAGGATTTACAGGCTAGCTTAGATCTCAGAGGTCAGGTGGCCAAACGGGGCGCAACCCCTCACTCAAGACGTCCATGGGAAAAGGTTGCACCTCATCACCTGGCTTACGTGATCTATACGTCAGGAAGTACGGGCAAGCCAAAGGGAGTGATGATTGAGCACAAGAGTATCTTCAATCAGATGTTGTGGCTTGAAGAGGAGAGTTACCTCAGTCCAGCTTCAGTGATTCTTCAAAAAACTCCCATCAGTTTTGATGCTGCACAGTGGGAGATCTTAGCTCCTGCTTGTGGGGCTCGCGTGGTGATGGCTACACCTCAATGCTATAAAAATCCTCCAAAGTTAATTCAGCTCATTCAGAAGCATCAGGTGAATACCCTGCAGTGTGTTCCTACCTTGCTACAAGCGTTACTGGATTCAGAAGACTTTCGGTCTTGTAAAACCTTAAGGAAGATCTTTTGTGGGGGTGAGGCGCTGACACGTTCTCTGGCAAAGCTCTGTGTGCAAGTGATGCCATTATGCGAGCTTGTGAATCTTTATGGACCAACGGAGTGTACAATTAACTCATCTGCTGCGTGGGTGAGTCGAGAGAGTCTAGATGCCTCTCTCGTAGATCAATCTCCTCAAAGCATCACCATTGGAAAACCCATTACTCAAATGAGTTATCATATTCTCGATTCCTCTTTTATGCCTGTTCAGGGAAGTGAGATGGGCGAGTTGTATATTGGAGGTGTGGGTTTAGCTCGCGGATATCTTCACCAAGCAGAGCTGACTCGGGAAAGATTCCTATCTCTAAGTATTTCGTCGAACTCTCATCCGCAACGACTTTATAGGACGGGTGACCTTGCCTACTGGAACTCAGATGGGTCGGTTCAGTATGCAGGTCGATGTGATACCCAGGTCAAGCTTCGAGGATACCGGGTTGAGCTCGATGAGATTCGATGTCTCATTGACGATCATCCTTGGATAAAAAGGTCTGCAGTGATTGTAAAGAAGAACTTACTCACTGGATTTGATCACTTAGTTTCCTTCATTGAGTTGCACTCAAAGGAAGCGGTTCTTATGGATCAAGGAGTTGCTGAGGCTCATCATCAATCGAAGGGCAATAAGGCTCAAGTTAAAATGCAACTTCAGAATCCGGGGTGTCGACCAGAGAGTGACTCATTAGGACGTTTGATCGTGGAGTTGCCTGGAGTTCAAGAGAATGAGACTCAAAGAAGAAAAGTTTTTTCACGAAAATCCTATCGATTCTTCGAGGGTGGGAATGTCAGCCAGTATGAACTAGCCCGACTATTTAAGGAGGTTTTTGATACCCCGAATGGAGGGGGAATTGGTAAAGAAGACTCTCTGTCTGGGTTATCTTTAGGGCAGAGTCTCAGTACACTTTCCTTTGATCAGTTTGGGTATTTTCTAAGGTACTTAGGGCAGTTTCATAGTTCGGAGCGACTTCTTCCAAAGTATGGGTATGCTTCTCCTGGTGCTTTGTATGCGACTCAAATCTATTTCGAGGTGAATGGAGCTTTTAATCTGAAGGATGGCTTCTACTACTATCATCCTGTGCATCATCGGTTGGAGCTCATTCAAGAGCAGGAATTTGTTGGTGTTCAATCGATAAAAGTTCACTTCATTGGGAAAAAATCGGCAATAGAGCCGATTTATAAAAACAATATTCTAGAAGTGCTTGAGATTGAAGTGGGTCACATCCTAGCACTCATGAGTCATGTTCTCTCTGAATTCAATCTGGATGTTTATCAGTCAAAATCTGATTTTGAGTTAAAGTCTAAGCTTGTAGTGAGTCCTGATGATTATTACCTCGGAAGTTTCAGTCTGGGGAGCAAGGCAAAATCTCATACGCCGCCTCCTGTTGAATATCTGTTACAAATTCACTCACTTCAAGTCACGGGTCTAAGTCCCGGTTTGTACACCTATCAAGATCAGGCATTTAAGAAGGTCTCAAACCAGATCATTCAGAAAAGAGATGTAATTGCGATTAATCAGGAGACTTATCAGCGATCTTCGTTTGGTGTCGTCCTTCTTTCAGGGGAGGGCGCTGATTCAGAACTTGATCTGAGCTATATTCAGTTAGGCTATGCTCTCCAGAAGCTTCAGATGAATGCGAATCAACTGGGTCTGATGTCCTCAGGTTATAGCTCAAAAACCGGTTTTGATCTTCCATCAGAGATTAGGATGCAGAAAATCTCTGCGGAAGATGAGTTGCCTCTGAAATGGAAGTCCTCTTATTTTGCAGTGGGAGGAAAAGTGAGTGAGGCGCAGTGGCTGAGCGAGGGAATGAAGGAGGACTCTGTTCATATGCGAGGTCCAGTAGAGATCATTCGGGATGACTTAGTAAAGATGCTTCCTGAATATATGATTCCAAATCAGATCGTGGTCTTAAAAGAGTTTCCACTTTCTGAAAATGGAAAAGTTGATCAACGTGCCTTGAGTCAGATTGATATTGAATGGGTTAATCGTGAAGTGGCTCCTCCACGTACAGAGCTTGAGAAAAAAATCCTCAGATTATGGGAGACAAAATTAAAGAGAAAAGATCTTTCTATTCGGGATTCCTTCTTTGAAGTGGGAGGTAATTCTCTGATCGCAGTAAGTCTGATATTGGCCATAAATCGAGAGCTCAATGTTGATCTTGGGGTTCAAGTTCTATTTGAGTGCCCCACTGTAGAAAAGTTAGCTGAAAAAATATTAGACTCAGACCGTCCCTCAAATTCCAGAATGATTCAGTTGAGTAGTGATACTGAAGTTCCAAGTACTGAATCTGCTAGCAATTGCTTTGCCTGGCCTGGGTTGGGAGGGTTTTGTATGAACCTTAAGGCCCTCGCTGAGAGAGCAAGTTCTTCTCAGAAGTGGTTTGGGGTACAAGCATACGGACTAAATGAAGGAGAGCAGCCCTATTCTTCTCTGTCACAGATGGCGGTAGAGGATCTAAAACTGATCAAATCAATACAGCCAGAAGGCCCCTACCGTTTGTTGGGTTATTCATTTGGTGCAAGGGTGGCCCTCGAAGTTGCCCTTCAAATGGAGCAGAATGGGGATTTGATTCAAGAGCTTGTCCTTCTTGCTCCAGGGTCTCCAAGAGTAGGTAGTGTTCAGATGCTCGTGAATGATGAATATAGCAAAGAAGCATCCCTGGTATGTCCAGAGTTCCTCGGTATTCTCCTCTCAGTGTTTATAGGGAGGATTGACTCAAGCCTAGTTTCGGAATGCTTGAAACGAGTAATTCATGAGGACTCATTCATTGATTATATTTGTGAGCTGCGTTCAGATCTAGATCGAGCACTTGTAGCTCGAGTAGTAAGACTTGTAGTTCAAACGTACAATCTTAATATTAATCTAGAGTCATCGCATGATGTCTCACTCCTGAGACAGCTAAGAGCACCCGTTAAGATCATCAAGGCACAAGGAGATCTTCCCTTTATATTAGAGGATCCGAATCATCAAAAGTACTTTAATGTATCTGAGATCTCTTTAGATGTTGATCATTATCAAGTTCTAAAAGAACCGTTTTTAGATGAGTGGGTTCATCAATTGAAACTAAGTCAATAGAAATAAAAAAAGTCACGAATAAGGTCGGTAGATCTCTATCTAATAGATTTATCTAATAATAACACCACGAATTTGGAGGAAAAGAGTATGGTTTTAAAGAATTTAAAGAAAGAATGGTATTCGAAATTAATGAAAGGGTTGAGAGTATTTAAATTTGCTCTGGCGGCTTGTCTTATGAATTTAATGTGGATTGATGGCACTGAGGCTAAAACTTATGACTGGATTTTGTTTGATGCGGATGAAACTCTGTTTAGTTTTGATTCCTACACAGGCTTGCATCACATGTTCTCAGGTCATGGGTATGAATTTACGCGATCTGATTATGAGGAATATCAAGCTTTGAACAAAAGCTTATGGGTTGAGCTTCAAAAGGGTTCAATCACTCAGAAGGAGCTTCAGGTTCTTCGCTTTAGGGCTTGGGCTGAAAAGTTAAATGAGATAAGAAAAGCAGCTGATGCAAGTGCTACTGAAATTACTCCGTCAGAGCTCAATGATGCGTTCTTAGACTCCATGGCTGTGACCTCAGCGCCGCTTGCAGGTGCAATGAGTCTATTAGAGTCCCTGCGAGGTAGAGTAAAAATTGGTTTGATTACCAATGGATTTACAAGACTCCAAGAAAAGAGATTGCTGAACTTAGGTGTTCGGGAGTTTTTTGATCTGATTGTGATCTCTGAACAGGTTGGATTGGCTAAGCCTCATCGTGAGATTTTTGATTATGCTCTGACCAGGATGGGAGATGTATCTAGAGATCGAGTTCTGATGGTGGGTGATACTCCTGAGTCTGATATTTTAGGTGGCATGAATGCTGAACTTGATACCTTCTGGATTAATCACCATGGAAAGACGATTGTCGAGTCTATTCGGCCTACCTATACTGCAGGATCTTTGCCTGAAGTACAGGAGAGGCTTCTGAAGCTTTTTAAAGAATAATCAGCAGTTTTTGGAGGTCGGATCATGCCACATTTAAGCTTAAAATTTTTCAATCGTGTGATGAGTTCGGAGCAAAAAACAGCTTTAGTTATGGATCTTTCAGGTGTTCTCACTCACCATCTCGGTTGTGCTGATGACGTGATCTCAATTGCTTTTGAGCAGATTGAACCCACGTCGTGGCATGATCTTGTTTACAAACCCGAAATCCAGGGGCAGCAGGATCGATTGGTAAAGGTTCCACATTATTAGAGAAATTGAGAGAGAGTTGATCGTGAAGTCAGTTCCTAAGCAACAAGAGTTGATTGTATTGAGTGAAGAGGTAGAAGAAGCCTTGCATTCAAGGATGCCTATTGTAGCTCTCGAGTCGAATGTGATTACACATGGTTTTCAGTATCCAGATAATGTTCAGGTGGCTTTAGAGGTTGAGCGGGCAGTTCGTGCTTCAGGTTCGGTGCCTGCTACTATTGCGGTGATCGATGGACATATTCGAGTGGGCTTGAACCAGGGTGAGATTGAATGTCTAGGCTCTACTCCGGGTATTCCTAAGGTGAGTAGTCGGGACCTTCCTATTATACTTGCTCAGGGTGGAATCGGAGCAACTACAGTGGCTTCATCTATTATGATTGCTGATGCAGTAGGGATCTCTTTTTTTTCGTCAGCAGGAATTGGAGGTGTACACCGAGGTGCTGAAAAATCTATGGATATTTCTCCCGACCTCATTCAGTTCACTCGCTCACGTGTGGCAGTTGTTTGTGCAGGTGCTAAGAGCATACTTGATTTGAATCTCACGATGGAATTTTTAGAAACGCATGGTGTTCCTATTATTGCCTATCAATCAAATGATTTTCCTGCGTTCTATTGTGTTTCAAGTGGATTGAGAAGTCCTCATCGAATTGATGATGCTACTCAGCTTGCAAGGGCTATAGAGAATCATTGGCGGCTAGGAAATAGGAGTTCAGTTCTTGTGACCAGTCCTATTGCAAAGGATGAGGCAATAGATGCAAGTGAGATAGACCGGGTATTAGTCAGTGCATTGCATGAAATGGATGCGAAGGGCTTGCAAGGGAATCAAGTCACAAAATATCTCCTTCGTGCTGTTGATGAGGCTACAAAGGGGAGATCATCCCAGGCAAATCGTTCCATTTTGGTGAGTAATGCGAAACTTGCAGGGAGTCTTGCAGCGGGTCATGCCGAATGCAGGACTCAGTTTCATGAGGTTAATTTATGCAGCTAAATCCGGTTGTGGCAGAAGGCGTAAGACTAGTGATCTTCGATTTAGATGGAACGCTCATTGATACCTTATCAGGTATCACGAATGTTTTTCTGGATCTTTGTCCTCAGGTCAGGAGTGCACTTGGCATTCAGGACGATAGAGGCAGTTCTAGGTTTGAGGATCAGGCTCGGTCTCAGGTTCACTCCATGATAGGGGAGTCGCTTGAGACTATGCTTTCAAGGGTTTTTAATCTTCCTGTGGACCAGGTGAAGAATTTAAAGCTCATCGAGATGTATCAGGCAGAATTTAGAAAGCAAATTTCATCTCAGGCTCCTGAGCTCCTTTATGCAGGAGTGAGAGAAGGTTTGCAGCAGTTAAGAGAAATGAGTATCGAACTGGCAGTTGCAACGAATAAGTTTCAATCAAGTGCTGAGGATCTATTAACGCAGGCTGGAATCAGATCTTACTTTAAAAAAGTGATCGGAGCAGACAGAGTCACTCGGCCAAAGCCAGATCCTGAGATGGGGCAAAAGCTTCTGCAGGAGTTTCAAGTGAGTCCTGAGAATGTTTTGATGGTGGGAGATACCCAAAATGATTTGTTGATGGCCCAAAGTCTAGGTGTGGCGAGTATTGCAGTGACATACGGAGTTCAATCGAAGGAACAGCTTTCGGTGTTCGAGCCTGAGTTTTTTGCGAATTCATTCTCGGATGTCGTTTTTAGGGTTCAAAAACAGTTCAATTTGTCTGACCTTCAAGTTGGGTAGAAAAAAGAAATCGAGTAGATCATGAGGCGATTTTCAGATTTTGGTTTTGCCCTTCTAGGAGGGGTTTTGCTTGCAATGATGATTCACTTAAATAGTGGGCTATCTAGACTTTCTTCCCCAGTTTTTTCTTCGTGGGTTGCTCATGGAGTAGGAAGTGTTGCTGCTCTCTTCTTAATGACGCTAAATGTAAAGAATCAAGGAAGAGCCGTATTTAAGGGTAATCGGCCAGCACCCTGGTATTTTCTGGGAGGGGTCCCAGGGGTGTTTACAGTCATTCTGGCTGGACTCACTGTGAATAGTCCTCTTCAACTTTCAGGAACAATTTCCCTTATGTTAGTGGGGCAGGTTATTTTTGGGTTCTTGCTCGACTCTACTGGGCTTTTAGGTGCGCAGAGGAGAAGGCTGTCTTGGGGTGATTTAGGTTCAGCAATCTGTATTCTCGTGGGCAGTGGCCTCATGATTTTTGGAAGGCATCCAGTATGATGACTCTATTGATTTCTCTCGCCTTAATGAACGGATGCATGGTTGGGTTGAGTCGGACTTTGAATGGAAGGCTCGGTCAATATTTAGGTCCATTTCGGGCCTCATTTTCGAATCACATTTTTGGTTTCTTGCTGCTTACTCTTTATATTTATCCGACATGGACAGAGATGAGTTTTGATTGGAGGGCGGAAGCCTCGTGGCCAATGTACATGGGAGGAGTATTTGGAGCACTATTTGTTGCTGTGAATAGCTATGTTTTTCCTCGCTTAGGTTCTACTCAGTCCGCATTACTTGTAATGAGTGGGCAGATGCTCACAGCACTCTTCATTGATTGTGTGAGTAGAAACCATTTTCCTAGCTATGGTCAGGGCATTGGAATGCTAGCTTTGTTCGTCGGTGTTGCATGGAATAAGTTCTTAGGTCAGAGCAAAATCAGGACCGAAAATACCAGTCCAGCCGGAAATAAATCACCTCTATTATATATCGTTAGTCGTAGGGAGGAAAGTGGAAGTCATGAGTAAATATCAGTTTCAAGAATTATTGGATGATCGATCGCATCATATTGAGTTCCACGGACATCTAACGAATCATGTAAAGCATGCTATGGTTGCTCTTCGCGGTCTTCACGCTAGCGATGAATGGATGAAAAAGTACTATCATCATTATGCGAGCAAAACCCCTTATGGCTTTCCTTTGGAGCCAGCTCGCTCATCTTCAATTAAGATTACAGATTCTAACTGGAAAAAATATTTGGGAAAGCGGGCGTTATTTTCGGCTTATTGTGAGTTTTTTGATGAGAAGGAACGACAACTAGGTACTGATGCATTGCTTGAGGAGTATGTTCCAATTCTGATGCAAGGTTGGGTGGGCTCGTTGACTCACGGGACGATTCATCTAGGATGGGCGTTGGATGCCGGTCATCGGTGGATGATGATTGAGGGTCTTGCCTACATGGCGTTTTCCTTTTTGCCCTTCGATCAAGAAAAGTTTAGTCATGAAAGTTCTCATCAAACTGCGAAGCAATGGTCTGCAAGTTCTCCCCTGGAGACGCTCATGGATTTGGGAGGGCTCTGGGAAGATCCTACTTTAGGGTTAAAAGAGTGGGTGGAGAGCCTCATGCAGGAACCTACTCCTTCACGTTATCCTGATCTACACCCGGAGTTGATTCGTTCGGGACTTCAGTTCAGGATTGCTCGCCTAATACAAACGGGGCATCCCTTGATTCATGAGTACAGACCTTGGATGGATTTTGAGGAGATGAATCTGATGTGGGAGAGGCTTTACGAAGGTGTTGCTCTTCTTTATTTAGCTTCCTCCGGAAATTTTGTGATTCTGCACTTGCTCTCTGCTCTTCATGCCATAGAGCAGATCGCGCAGAGGCTGCCATCTGATCATTTAAAGTTTATGATTCGGTCTTGTTGGGTAGGCATGCTGAGTATTCTCCTAGCTAGTGGGCAGTTGCCTTCTGCAGTAGAGCTCAGAGAAGCGTGGGAAAGATCGGGTTTAAGGTCAGATGGTGATCAAATTGAGGTCGCTCAGGCGATGTGGAGTTCAGTCATTGCGCAGGCCGTATTAGAGGAGGAAGAGCATAATCCGAAAATGGTTTATGTGCTCAAGCGTTGTTGGGAAAGGTTTTCGCATCGAGCTTTATTTCGTGAGGCAGCTCGGCACTTTACAAAAACTCCTGAATTACCGCCTTCATTCATGAGTTCACTAACTGAAGTCAGTGCATAGTTTTGAGATGAAAGAGGGTTTCGATATGCAGGATGTAGCTCAGGTGAATGTTTCGTGCGAATCTACAATGGTCAGTGATCAAGAGGGAATGATTCTTCTTCCTCAAACTGCTTTTTTGAGAGGACTTCATACCGAGATGCGTGATGCTTTGGTGAGTCGAGAGCGGTTTAGGAAATGTGCAAAGCAGGTGATTCGGCTTCTCATGGAGGCTAGTCTCAATGTGTTGCCGTATCAGGCAAAAGTAGTGACTACGCCAGTAGGTGAGAAGTATCAGGGATTGTCTAGATCTAGTCTGATTTGTGGAGTCTCCATTATAAGAGCAGGTGAGAGTATGGAGGAAGTCTTGCTCGATTATTGTCCTGATGTGCCGATCGGAAAAATATTAATCCAGAGAAATCGACAGACTCTGCTTCCAAAATTGTATTACAGCAGTTTTCCGAAAGACTTAAAAGATAGGTTTATTTTTTTAATGGAGCCGATGCTTGCTACAGGAGGGAGTGCTGTGACTGCAATTGAACTCCTGCTGTCTCTTGGGGTGAGAGAAGACCGGATTATCTTAGTGAATCTTTTAACAGTACGAGAGGGTATACATGCAATTATGAGTAGATTTCCTGACGTACGGATTGTTACCTCCTCAATTGAAAGAGAGCTGAGTGATCGAGGTTACATGATTCCAGGGATTGGAGATTTTGGAGATCGATATTTTGGAGCTGACCTCATCCATTTAGCCAATTGAAGCAGAATCCCTCTTGTTTTAACAAGAGGATAAATGCGAGCATCAGCTCCGCTGATGCGTCTTCCACCTGGCGTGAGCAGCTTTTGACGTTTTTATCTGCATCGATGTGGTAGGGCGGTTTTGATCTTCGATATATTTCTTAATGATCTCTAAGGGGGCTCCTCCGGCACTCACTGCGCAATAGCTTGGGCTCCAGAAATGATCGCCCCAGAGCATGGTCTTCATTTGTGACCAGAACTCTTTTCTTAACAAGCGAGCAGATACGCCCTTTAAAACGCGGCTGAGGTTTGCAACGGAAACCTTGGTAGGATGACTCACAAGAAGGTGGACGTGGTCTCCCTCTCCGTTGAACTCTACTAATTCGCATTCTAATAAGGCACATTGCTCTCTAAAGATCGTCTCCAGCCTTCGAAGCATGGCGTCATCAAACACTTTACGCCGATACTTTGGCGTAAATACTAAATGAACATAGAGTTCAAAGACTACGTGTTTTCCAGTTCTCCAATTATGTTTTTCTTGCATACGACAAAAGCTCCTGATAGGTCTTTTTTATGGTTTGTCAGGATGGAAGGCAAATAAAATGATTCTCACCTACTCGTATCGTGTGAAAGACCAAGGAGTGAGAAAAAAGCTTTGCCGCTTGGCAAGAGCGGTCAATTTGGTCTGGAACTATACGAACGAGACTTCGTACAATGCGATTCGAAATCATGGGAAATGGCTGACAAAGTATGATTTCAGGCCATTGCTCAAGGGTACGAGTAAAGAGCTGCCCATTAATTCCCAGACTGTGCAGGCCGTAAGCGATGAGTTGGTGACGCGCAGAAAACAGTTCAAAAAAGCTAAGCTGAAGTGGAGAGGAAAAGACTCGCTCGGTTGGGTACCGTTTAACGGCCAAACGATTCAAGTTCGAGAGGGTGCAGTCTTCTACAATGGAGAAAGGTACCGGTTTTGGGAGCATCGCAAGATCCAAGGAAAGATTAAAACAGGTTCATTCACACAAGATTCAAGGGGACGTTGGTACGTTCACTTCCAATGCGAGGTGGATGAAGCTGTAGAACACGGTAATCGCGAAATTGGGATTGATCTCGGACTAAAAGATCAAGTCACCTGCTCAGATGGTCAGAAATACACCCGCGAGAACCTCACTAAGAAATATGAAGTACAATTGGCTCAAGCCCAGAGGGCCAAAAAAGTAAAATGGATCAAGGCGATTCATTCGAGGATCAAAAATAAGAGAAAAGATTGGACTCACCAGGTCACTTCAAAGCTTTGCAAAAGCTCGAAGTATATTGTCGTCGGACAAATTCATTCCAAGAAACTAGCTCAAACTCGACTCGCTAAGTCCGTATTGGACGCTAGCTGGGGGAGTTTCACGACCCTATTACAGTATAAAGCCATCAGGCATGGTATGGTTGTGCAGATCGTATCTGAGAAGTGGTCAACGCAGACTTGCTCTTGCTGTGGAGTCATCCCAGAAGGAGCGCCGAAAGGTATATCTGCGCTTGGCGTAAGGAGTTGGAGATGCTCAGGATGTGGCGCTCAACATGATAGAGATATCAATGCAGCCCAAAATATCTTCAACTTCGGTGCAGGACGTTGCACCCCTACGGGAAGCCTCTCACTTCAGTGAGAGGAGGACGTCACATAACTTTGTGAATCTCGGTGAGAGGCCGATCAAAAGCTAGCACCATATTTGTTGGGAGAGGATACTGAATCTCGCGTAAAATGAGTCCGTGTTGCTCAAGTTGTGCTTGAATCCACTTCGGCCGATAGAGATTCACCCTCACTCCTAGCTGTTTTTTTTCTAAGCGGTAAATCCACCCAGCCCAGCCTGCACGCGGTACGAATAGAACGAGACGCCCGCCTGGAGCAATGAGTTGGCAAAGATTGCTCAAAGATTTTTCAGGATTGAGGACAAAATCAAGGACTCCTAGGCAGAGTACACGGTCAAACTTTTGTGGGATGCTGAGTGCTTCAATATCACTGATGTAGGTTTCATCGACTTTGCCTTGCAGAGCTTCAACCATTCCCGGAGCTGCATCGACTGAAGTGACATGAAGTCCTAATGCTTTTGCATGAATGGAGTAGTAACCACCGCCACAGCCCACATCAATTAAATTTTTTGCTGGCTTCTGAAGTTTCGCCAGCGATAGAATCATGGTTTTTTCTCGATTTCTAAACCAGCTTAGAATCCCAAATCTCACGCGTTGGTCATAAGATTTAGAGATTAAATGGTAATATGCCAAAGCTTTTCCTTTGGCTTCTGTGTCCACCCGAAAATCTTGTTGTACCGACACCGTATGATCTTGTTTGCGCATGAAAAAGCTCATCATAAACCAAACACCTACCCCTGCGATTTGAAAAAAATGGTGAATTGCAGCAATAATCATTCCTTTTTCCATAGGAAGACTAGACTGAGATAAACCAAAGGCTAAAGAAGTTTCAAATACTCCAATATTCGCAATTGAAATCGGAACTGAGATCCCTAGATTCAGGATGGCAAGACTCAAAATTGCAGCACCCATGGATAGGGGAAATCCAAAAAATGCGCAGACTTTTGTTAGAACAAGCGCCTCTGTGCACCAACACATGAATCCTAATACTAAAGAGATGGAAAAAGTTTTCGGGTTTTTTAATCCAGAGCATCCACTTAAAAACTGAAGTCCTTTATTCTTGATCCAAGACATCCACGAGAGGGTTGAATATCGACTCGTGATGATTAGTGCAATGCAGAGTAATCCTCCTATTGCAGTAAGAGCTTTCGGAGCAGGTCTTGGAAGGTCTTTCATGATCTGATGAAGAGGTGAGTCAAATAGAATGAGAGTTGCGATTAAACAAAGAATATCTATTAATTTATCACTCGTAAGTGTTCCTGTGAGTTCTATTACTCGATTTTTATCATCTTTATTGAGATCATTAAGTAAGGCGATTTTAAGGAGATCCCCTGATCGCATTGGAAACACGAGATTGATCACTTGACCGCGAGAGAATATTCTTAATACATCCCTTATGGACGGTCTAATTGAGCGAGGAAATAAAACCCAGCATCGAAGAGTTTGAAGGTAAAACTGTGTCCAGACTCCTATTAAAATCAAGCTTATAATGCTCAGATTCAGTTGAAGGATCTGAGTGAGCCAGAAATCAAAACGAAGGTCATAAAAGTTTTGAAGGCAAATGATCACAGCTGTTACTAGAAGGGTGGAAGTAATCACCTGCACCCAGTTCTTTTTCGAGTTCAATAAGAGTCGAGTGAATGTAGAAGTGTTTTTCTTATACTCACTGGCCTGTCTCATGATGTATCTCCCTCGATAATTAAACGGCTATTGAGCTCAATGTTAACTGGGTGCCTCAGATATATTCCTTCTGATTGATTTTTGCCATTCTAATATTGATGGTCTAAGGTTTTTCAGGGCTTTGGGAGTTGATGTGTTGGTCTATCAGTATGTAGTTTTAACGAGAATTGGATCTTGAATTTCATCAAGATTTATCACGAAAAACTGTGAGTAATTGATGTGTCATATTTGGTTCTTATAGTCTCATCTCGTAAATAAAGTTATACTTTGTTTTGGCTTTTTTAGAGTATTGGGATCCCTAATGCTCATAGCTCAACTTTAGATGAATCTCTCAAGTCGCATGAAAGTATTCTAAGTGATTCATTTTATAAAAGTAGATGAGTAGATGAGTAGATGAGTAGATGAGTAGATGAGTAGATGAGTAGATGAGTAGATGAGTAGATGAGTAGATGAGTAGATGAGTAGATGAGTAGATGAGTAGATGAGTAGATGAGTAGAGTTCAGTAGTGATTTTATTTTGTGGAGATTCATTGTGTTTTTATTGAGTGTTTTGTCTCTTGTTTAAAAATATTCAAAAATTAATTAGTAGCCTTTTTCAATTCGCTTGGTATCAGTGAATGCTGCTCATTTTTAGACTTAAGTTTTGTTTTTGCTAGGTTACTTGATGATCGATTTGATGAGGTGGGTTGCTTGGTAGGCTGAGTGCGAGGTGTGCTCAGTAATTGGTTTAGTTGATTATTCTAGTTTAGACGTTTGGTTTTGTTTTATGGGGTTCTAATCTCTTCAAGAGAATAAAAAAAATCTTTAGTTTCAACAAGTTGATCCTCTTTGTTATATACGATATAATGAATCGTATATAGAACTATGAATGGGTTATTTGCTCAAAAAGGAGAAGTTTATCTTGATGTCGGACTCAGAATATCGTAATTAAGGGAGCCTCGATGATTAAATTAAACCGAACCACAGAATACGGCTTAATGGCGCTTCGCCACATGAGCAAAAAGCAGCTTAAGGATCCTCATGAGGTCACTAGTGCTCGTGAGATATCTGATACTTATGGGCTGCCTTTTGAAATTACTGCAAAAACCCTTTTGAGGCTCAAAGACACTGGCTTAATTCAATCTGCGCAAGGAGCAAAAGGCGGCTACACGCTGCAAATGTCTTTAGAGAAGGTTTCCCTAGCAGAGTTTCTTGAAATGATGGAAGGGCCACAAACAGTCGTAGCTTGTGTGGGGGCGGGGGAGGCTCATGAGCTGAGCTCCACTGCTCCTGTAGTTGACACAAGAGAGTGTGAGTACGGTACCCGCTGTGAGATCAAGCATCTTATGAAGCGAGTGAACGAGAGAGTGTTTGGGTTACTTGCCGAAATTCCTCTGGCAGAGCTTACGTTAGACTCTGTGTATCAGGGATCTTGGTTGAGTGTTTCAAAGCAGCAAGACCTATTAGGAAGTGACTTAAAATAAAACGGTTTGAAGTGAGAATGATTATGAAACTCCCTATTTATTTAGATTACCATGCCACAACCCCTGTTGATCCTGAAGTTCTTAAGGAAATGCTTCCTTACTTCACTCATGTCTTTGGTAATGCCGCCAGTAGAAATCATGAGTTTGGCTGGACTGCGGAGGCTGCAGTAGAGAAGGCAAGAAGGCAGATTGCACGCCTCATAGGTGCATCTGAAAAAGAAATTATTTTTACCAGTGGTGCTACTGAAAGTAATAACCTAGCTTTGACTGGGATTGCTGAGATGTATCGTGAAAAAGGCAATCACATCATTACATCCCCCATTGAACATAAAGCTGTTTTAGATACGTGCCATTATCTCGAGCAAAAAGGCTTTAAAGTGACTTATCTGAAGGTGGATCAATATGGGCAGATCAATCCTGAAGATGTTCGCCGTGCAATCACACCAGAGACTATTTTAGTTTCGATCATGGCAGCCAATAATGAGATTGGAACGATCAATCCTATTGCTGCTATTGGAAAGATCTGTAAGGAAAAAGGGGTGTTTTTTCACTCAGATGCAGTTCAAGCAGTAGGCAGAGTTCCTGTTGATGTTGAAAAAATGAGTGTTGATCTTCTTTCTCTCACTGCGCACAAAATTTATGGGCCTAAAGGTGTTGGTGCTTTATATGTTCGCCGTAAAAGCCCAAGAGTTAGGCTTGCACCGCTGCTTCACGGCGGAGGGCATGAGCGCGGTATGCGATCTGGGACTTTGAATGTTCCAGGAATCGTAGGCTTTGGGAAGGCAGCTGAGATGGCAGGGCGACTCATGTCCGAAGAAATGCAAAGAGTTTCTCATTTGAGAGATTTACTTTGGGAAAAGATTAAAGCAAATCTGGATGAGGTTTATCTCAATGGTCATTCTATTGAGAGATTGCCTAATAATTTAAATGTGAGTTTTGCCTATGTAGAAGGTGAGTCCTTAATGATGGGCATGAAAGAGCTTGCTGTATCGAGTGGCTCTGCATGTACCTCAGCAAGTCTTGAGCCTTCATATGTTCTCAAGCACATGGGAGTAGGAGAGGACTTAGCTCATACAAGCATTCGATTTGGTTTGGGTCGATTCACCACCGCTGAAGAAGTAGAGTATGCGGCAGATAAGGTGATTGAGACGGTAAGAAAGTTGCGAGATCTTTCACCTCTTTATGAAATGGTGAAAGAAGGTATTGATTTGAAGTCTGTCACTTGGACGGGTCATTAATGAAGGAGAGAGATTATGGCATACACTAAGAAAGTGATTGATCATTATGAAAACCCAAGAAACGTAGGATCTTTAAATAAAGATTCTAAGACGGTGGGAACCGGTTTAGTGGGTGCGCCTGAATGTGGTGACGTCATGAAGCTTCAGGTGGAAATTGATGAGCAAACCCGAGTCATTAAGGACGCAAAGTTTAAAACATTTGGATGTGGTAGTGCCATTGCGAGTTCGTCTTTAGCTACTGAATGGGTGAAGGGTAAAACCATTGAAGAAGCTTTAGCGATTAAAAATACAGACATTGTCGAGGAGCTCTCATTGCCTCCGATTAAGATCCATTGTTCTGTATTGGCTGAAGATGCTATTAAAGCTGCTATTCAAGATTATCTGAAAAAAAATAATCAAGAGGAGAAAACAGCATGATTCAAGTCACTGAAAAAGCTGTAAAAGAAATTAAAAGAATTCAATCCAGTGATTCTACTGCGACTCAGTCCATGTTGAGAGTGATGGTGGTAGGTGGTGGATGCTCAGGTATGAGTTACAAGTTGGGATTTGATAATCAGCCTCCTGCAGCCAATGATAAAGTATTTGAGCAGGATGGGGTGAAGGTCGTGTGCGATCCAAAATCCTTTCTCTACCTCTCTGGAACAGAGCTTGATTTTACAGATGGATTAAATGGGACTGGATTTGTCTTCAATAATCCTAACGCAAAGCGTACCTGTGGTTGTGGTTCAAGCTTCTCAGCCTAATAGCCCGGTTTGTGTAGATTGTTCATCTCCTTTAGAGGGATTGACTGCACTACACGTCTGTCCTAGGTGTCTGCATCCGCAACCTCTTAAAAAAGAGGAAAGCTATTTTGAAGCATTAGGCGTGCCTCAGCGATTTTGCCAAGATCCCATTCAACTGGAGAAGAGGTTTTATGAGGTTTCTCGTACTCTTCATCCTGATCGTTTCACTCATGCAGGTTCTGAAATTTTGCAAAGGTCTATCCAGCGTATGAGCTTTTTAAATGAAGCTTATCGCGTGCTAAAGAGTAGTGCTGCACGTCGAGATTATATGCTGCAGCTCGAGGGTGTTCAAGGCTCAGGAAGTTCAACAGGATCATCATCTCAACCCTCAAAGCTTCCTATGGAATTGGCGGAGGCGTGGTTTGAGATTCAAGATTTAATGTTTGAAGATCAGGTTGCCGCTCAACAGAAACTCGGTGAGTTTGAGCGAGAGCTTCAAACTCTCAAGAGCAGCTTGGATCAAAAGGTTGAGGTACTGGAAAAGAGTTATGATGCGAAGGCTGATCAGGGAGTCTACGATCAGACTCTGCTTTTGGAGCTGCAAGAAGAGTTAAGAAGAGAGAATTACCTCAAGTCTATGCAAAGAGATGTAGATCGGATTAAGAAAAATGCCCATTCAAATTGAAGCCTCTTTTCAAGGTGTGTCATCTCCGGAGACAAAAAGTAAACCTATTGTAGGAATTGATCTGGGAACTACTCATAGCTTGGTTGCAATAGTTAGAGATGGGCAACCTCAGGTTTTAGTTTCTCCTCTTGGTCAACGCCTCGTTCCTTCAGTGGTATCGTTAAAAGAAGGAGTCGCCTTTCCAGTGATTGGGTGGGAAGCCAAGAGTAATAAAGTCAGAGACGCAAAACATACTGTTTTTTCGGTGAAAAGGCTGTTGGGTCGTAGCTATGAGGATTTGAAAGCCATTGCGCACACTCTACCCTATGAGATTGTGCCGCACTCTGAAGGTGTTGTCAGAGTGCAGTTAGGTGAGCATTCTTTTACTGCGATTGAAATTTCAGCGATGATTCTCAGAGAGCTGAAGCAGATTGCAGAGCAGGCTCTGGGTGAAGAAGTCACTCAGGCTGTGATTACAGTGCCAGCTTACTTCAATGATGCACAGAGACAGGCTACTCGAACTGCAGGCCGTTTGGCAGGCTTAGATGTATTACGCATGATCAATGAGCCTACTGCAGCCTCTTTAGCTTATGGATTAGACAAGAAGCGCCAAGGCCTGATTGCTGTTTATGATTTGGGTGGCGGAACTTTTGATTTTTCCTTGTTGAAGCTTCATGATGGAATTTTTGAAGTTCTTGCAACTCGTGGGGATACTCAGCTCGGTGGAGATGATCTCGATCAAGCCATTGCTCAGAAGATGGCTCAAGTGATTCACTCACGATTGGGGATAGATCCTTATCAAGATCTAAAAACTAAGGCTGCTCTCTTAGAGTGCGCTGAGGAGGTAAAAAAAGTTTTTTCTGAAAATACCTCTGCCCACTTCAAGGTTGATCTTCCAGAGCTCGGTGTATTTGAGTACGCCTGGAGTTTAGAAGAGTTTGAAGCTCTGGTGCGACCTATTTTGGCTCGAACGTACGAGCCTTGCATCAAAGCTCTTCAAGATGCAGGTCTATCCGTGAGTGATCTTTCGGATGTGGTCTTAGTGGGCGGTCCTACACGGCTAGGTATTGTCAAAAAAATGGCAGAAGAAATTTTTGGGATGAAGCCTAATACTTCTGTTCATCCAGATGAAGTGGTTGCTCAAGGTGCTGCAATTCAAGCGGATATTCTCTCAGGCAAAAACCGGGATCTACTTTTATTGGATGTAGTTCCTCTTTCGCTGGGGATTGAAACCCACGGCGGTTTAATGTCCACTCTCATTCCTCGAAATACCCGTATTCCAACTGTGGCTCGAGAGCAGTACACGACAGGGGTGGATCGGCAAACAGCAGTAGATATTCATGTTCTGCAAGGAGAAAGGGAGCGAGTTGAGGAAAATCGAAGCTTGGCTCGCTTTAAGTTGAAAGGGATTGAGCCCCTTCCTGCAGGTATGCCTCGAATTGAAGTGACGTTTCTGATCGATGCAGACGGTATTTTACAGGTTTCTGCAAAGGATCTTCGCCTAGGTCATGAACAGTCGATTGAAGTGAAGCCGACTTATGGACTGACAGATCAAGAAGTGGAGAGGATGCTTCAAAGTGGTTTGGATTTTGCCCAAAAAGATGAGGAGTATCGTCATCTAGTAGAAGCACGACGAAAGGCTGAGCCTGTAGTAAAAGCTGTAGAAAAAAGCTGGGATGACGCAAAAAGTCTCCTTGCCCCAGAAGAGCTAGAGCAAGTAAAGAAATCCTTGAACCGGCTTAAGCAGGCTGTGAAGGCAGATAGTCCTCAGGAAATTATAGAGGCTACTTCAGAGCTCAACCAACGCACGGTCAGATTAGCTGAGTTATTGATTCGGGATACACTCAAAAGTTCTCAGAACTCGTGATCAAGAGAGAGCAATTATGCCAAAAGTCATATTTTTACCTATGAATATTGTTTGTGAAGCAAAATCAGGAGACACGCTCTTGGATATTGCTCTTGAAAATGGCGTTCCGATGCAACATGCATGCGGTGGATTTTGCGCCTGTACCACATGCCATGTGCGAGTTCAGTCAGATTTAGACTCCACCGTTGAGCCTGCAGAAGATGAAGAGCTTGATCGGTTAGAGAAGGCGGGTTTTCTGAGCTTGACCTCTCGCCTGGGGTGTCAAACAAAAATTCAAGGAGATGTAGTTGTCGAAGTCCTGAATATCGATGAATATTAAGGAATGAGACAAAAAAATGGGATAAGTTTCCTGAGTGGGTGGGTGGTCTTTCTTTTATTGATTCTTCAAGTACCTGTTTTTTCAGCAGATCAGCCAAAGAAGCTCAATACAATTACGTTTAGAATTCGAGCAGAACCCGAGTCATTGGATTGGAATAAGGCGCATACCTTGGTTGAGGCCTATCTCTTGATGAACCTCATGGAAGGTCTAGTTACCTTTGATCAAAAACTTAACGTAGTACCAGCTTTGGCCGAGAGCTGGAAAGTTTCACCAGATGGGAAAACTTACACCTTTCAGCTTCGCTCTAATGTGAAATGGTCTGATGGAGTAGTGCTTAAGGCGGATGATTTTGTATTCAGCTGGCGCAGACTACTTTCCCCTCTTACTGGAGCCTCCTATGCTTATTACCTTTTTGATGTGGAAGGTGCTGAGGATTTTAATAAGGGGAAAATTCTTGATTTTAATAAAGTGGGCATTAAAGCCTTAAATCCCACAACTCTAGAGGTGAAGTTAAAAAGTCCAGTTCCTTACTGGACTTCTCTTTTGACCTTTTGGGTGACCTTTCCCTTGAGAAAGGACATCGTTGAGCAGTACAGTAGCAGTTGGGATAGTCCTGGGCGAATGGTCAGTATTGGGCCTTTTGTTCTTCAATCTCATGAGTTTGAATCTCACTTTGTGCTTAAAGCTAATCCTTATTACTATGGTCGGCATGGTAATTTGGACCAGGTCATTGCGCGTATTATTAAAGATGACCAAGAAGCGATGGCCCAGTATGAGGCAGGAAAGATTGATTTTTTAACAGATCTCACCCAGGGTTTGACCTCAAGTTTAAGTCAGCGGAAAGATCTTTTTAAGTTTGCTCATTTCACAACAGGGTTTTTAGGTTTCGTCACGAATAAGTACCCTACCTCAGATGTTAAGTTTCGAAGAGCTGTGGCTATGGGAATTGATCGATCTAAGATATCAAGCTTCACTTATGGAGCTCAAGTGAGTGCTCACTCATTTGTTCCTCCTGGGATGATAGGATATTCAGGAAGTATTGGACTTCCATTCAATCCATCGCAAGCTAAGGCTGATCTGAAAGCCATGGGCTTTGAGCCAGGAGTGCCGATCCAAGTCGACTACATCATGCCTGATTGGGATAAGTCGAAAGCTATGGCTGAGTTTATTAAAAAGGAGCTAAAAACTAATCTTGGGATGGATGTAGATCTTCACCCTTTAGAGAATAAAGCCTATCGAATGCAGCTCGATCTTCAAGGTTACCCTTTGTATGATCTTTCCTGGACTGCAGATTATCCAGATCCAGATAACTTTTTGTCCCTTTTTTTGAGTGAATCTGGAAATAGTATGAGTGCGTGGAAGAGCAAATCCTTTGATCAGAGTGTTCAACAAGCGCGTCTCATGCAGAATAAGAAACAAAGGGAAAGTGTATACATAGAGCTACAGAAGATCATTCAGGAAAAAGAAGTGATACTATTACCTCTTTATTACGAGCCCAACTTGGCATTCATTCATTCACGTGTTAAGAACTTTGAGCTAAATCCTTTGGATTATCTCTATTTGAGGAATGTTAATGTTATCCCTTAAGTCAGAAATTGGAAGAAGTGTTGGGCCGTTTTATGAAACGGTAACATTGGAGCAAATGGTTACATTTGCAAAGGCTGTTGGATTACCTGAGACTCAGATTGCTCCTCCTACATTCATGACAGTATTCCGGCAGGGAGAGTTTGAACTGTTGCGTTTAATTGGTGTTCAGCTATCGCAGATTCTTCATGCTGAGCAAGAGTATGAGTACATTCAAGATCTCTCAGTCGGGGATCAGATTCGTATCGACAGCAAACTCTCGCATGTAGCAGAAAAGCAGACTTCTAGTGTGGATATGCAGTTTTTAACTTTTGAGACATGCATTCATATCGAGGGCAAATCTGCAGAGTCTTTAGCAGGAAAAGCTAGATCCCTCATTGTGATTCGAACTCAAAAGAAGTAGAGGCGAGGAGATTTTTATGAACATCCATGTAGGAATGAGTATTGAGCCCATCCCATTTTCTCCTATCACTCTGGAGCAACTTCAGAATTATGCTGCTGCCTCTGGGGATTTTAATCAAATTCATTTAGATGAGGAAGTTGCAAAAAAATCAGGTCTTCCTGGTATTATTGCCCATGGAATGCTCATTTCAGCATTTATTTCCACGAGAGCGGCTCAAGCGATTCGCCAGGATCTAGAGTTAAACCAGTTTCGATTAGTTAAGTACCAAACTCGATTCCGCGCGATGACCTTCTTGGGGGATACTCCTATTGTGGGGGGGAGTGTTAAAGAGTGGAGTTCGGAAGAGATTGTTCTTGATTTACAGGCCAAAAATCAACGCGGAGAGCTGATTGCTACTGCAATCGCTCGTTTTCGCAAGTAGGCATCAGCGAATTTAGTTTCTTTTCAAGGATAGAGTAGTGTAGTAAAAAGCTCTCATTATAAGGAGGGGCTTTTGATGTTGCTGAGTGCTTTTCTAAAGAGTCGATGGTGCTTTCTATTCTTGCTGAGCTTGACCCTGATTGTAACAGCATGTGATTCCACTCCATCCCAATCCCCTGAGTCTCCAATCCCAAGCCCTCAGCCTATTCCAATCTCAAGTCCCCGACTTAAGTCTTCGCAACTCCTTCATTCCGATCTAAATCTAAGCTCCCCAGATGGTGGGGTGCTTCTTGATTCAGGAGCGACACCTCTCTTGAGTTCAAGGGTTGAGCATTCCGAGTCAGGGAGTTTGATTTCTGGTATGGCACCCCTGAGTTCTACATCAGGACTAGAAACTGGGGTCATGAGAGACGCGGCAGGAGCCGAGGAAGGGGAAGTGAACTCTCTCCTTGCATCAGGGCTTGCTGATATTCAAGTGGAAGCTCTAGAAGTATTTCATGATGCGCTGGAACAGCCTCAGATTGTACTCAATGCAAGTCATGGCTCTGTCTTAGGTGGACAAGCGGTTGAGTTTACTGGACCTCACATGCATCTTGTTCAATCCGTACATCTACAGGGCCATCCTGAGAAGAAGTTTTGTGAGCACCTCTATACAACGGATCAAGATCATCTTTATTGTTTTGTTCGTCCCTCAGCAAATGAAGGGGACGTCAATCTTACCTTAAATAGAATTGCCCCACATGCTCCCCTGAATCTTGATCATGCTTATACTTTCACCGCTGCAGCTTTTGAAGTGCACGGGATATCGCAATGGGAGAGGACGTTAGGAGGGGGGGCTCGTTTTAAAATTTATGGAACCGGCTTTAGTGAAGGCCACCTCAGAGTTCAAGTGCAGGGGTATGAATGTGGTGCTGGACTCTCTGTTTTGGAGCAGGGCACACTTGCTATTTGTCAGATTCCAGCCATCGAGATGCCTGTTCCTGAAGAGCGCATGCCATATCTTGCTCGAGTGAGAGTGATTCAGCCCGGCTTAGACGGGCACGAATTGATGAGGGAGCTGATTCTTCAGCGTATTGATTTTGAAAGTCTTACAGAGAGACAAATCGAATTGAGAGCGCTTGCTCAGGGATACCGTGTACGTGGTTTTGAGGAAGGAGAAGACATTCCT
>Ga0255090_1000131_pt1 | contig 25123 bp, 52 predicted proteins | sample Colum_Yuk_RepA_8_2_FD_188444 | JGI IMG/M metagenome (GOLD analysis project Ga0255090, IMG submission 188444) | Freshwater microbial communities from Columbia River, Oregon, United States - Colum_Yuk_RepA_8d | ecosystem: Environmental > Aquatic > Freshwater > River | place: USA: Oregon...
CTGTCTGGCATTGTTGCGGCAATCTTTGCAAGAGATTCTTTTCTTGGGCCTTCCGCTTGATACTCAACTTCTAAACCATTTTTTAAATCAGGAATTGATGCATCATTTTCTTCATCATCGCTTTCATCATCGTCCTGCTCGTCATACTCTTCTTGAGCGCGAACTTTGTTTTCTCTTGCCTTTTTATCTTGTGGCTTTTCTACGATAACACCATAGAATGCTGTGCCACACGCAGAGCAAAACTTTGGCTTTGCTTGAGCGTACAAATTAGGATTTCCACATTGAGAGCAGTAAATTTTTTGCATAATTCATTAATTTATTATAGTTTAATAACGGTAAAAAAGCAAGTGTAATTGTAATAGAATGAAGTATTCATTTAAGAATTACGAAAAAGTTGAATACACCATTAATTGGGTCAAACCCCCTAAAGGGTGCTACGGTATATGCGATTCCCCAGAGATGGAGAATCCAAAGATAAAGATTGACCCTAAATTAACCAAACAAAAGACAGTCAACATTCTAATACATGAAGTATTACACGCATTTTTCTGGCAAGAATCAGAAACAAAAGTAACTAAATGCGCGAACACTTTATCAAGACTCATCCACCAAAGGATGAAACAAAAGTTTAATGAATGATTGACTTGTATTTAGTAATCTTATCAACAATAAAGCGAGTAATACCACTTCTCATAATATCTTCTTGCCCAAGCTTAAAGTATTGAATGCCATTGTCTCGGCTATCTTGGTCTTGGAAGATATCACAGAACTCTTTGAACCCAGACTTCTTGCCTAGGTCATTTTGCATAATAGTATCACCACAAATAAATAGCTTACTAAATTTACCCATTCGGGTTGCCGCCGTTACAAGAGAATCAAACATCATGTTCTGACCCTCATCCAAAATAACGGAATTAACGTTAAAGGTATAGCCGCGAAGCAGAGAAACAGGGTAAGTTTTGATCCTTTCTTGCTTATTTAGTAATTCGATGCTGGATTTATTTAGTAATTCTTCTAGCTTATCAAATAGAGGTACGTTATAGAAGAAAGTCTTTTCGTCTAAGTCGCCAGTTAAGAAGCCAGTTTGACCATCTGTGCTTTGAATTAGGGATCGGATATATACAATATCAGAAATCTTTTTAGCCTTTAGTAATTCTAGCGAGCAATAAACACTCAGTAGAGTCTTGGCTGTGCCGGGAAGCCCATCTAGAATGATTATATTAGTAGACTTGTCTAAGGCCGCTTGAATAATTTGTTCTTGTTTCGGGGTCCATTTTAATTTACGAATTTCAAAGTCATCTTTTACTTTGTCTTTTTGAGAAACGTGGGGGGAGTTATCTTTTTTTGACATTTTAATTAGCCTTACTATTTTAATTACATGTATTATATATAATGAGGAACAAATTTCAAGTTACAGTTGTGAACCCCAAGACTTGCAGGAAGAAGATTCGTTGTGAGGGGTGCGAACTGGCGTATAGTAAAGAGGATTATTTATTATTCTTCACTGTTCGTAAGCTTGTTTATTTTAATATGATTGCTGAAGATGGGAAGCAAATGAAGATTTGCGACTCTTGTTTAGTGTCTCTCGCTTCGATGACTTGCGCGAAATATGATTTACCATATATTACTATTATAATTAAAGGCGAGGAAAATACAAAACAAATAAATATCGAGTATAGTGGAGACAAATCTTTTGAGCAAGAATTACTAAAAGTCTTTAACAAGATCAATTAATTTTTGCCGCGATTCTTCTGTTCTCTGATCTGGAGTAGTGATATTTTTATAATACTGCATTACTCCAATCATAGAATTAATATTGTTTTTATTTTTTAATGCATTACCTTCGAAAGAGACAATCTTAACATTGTCTGGTACATAGCCCTTATTTGGGTCTATCCTATCTAATGATGCAGATCTTTTATTATCTACTCCTGACTTATATAGTATTTCGCAGCCCAAAATGGGGCAGATATTATTTTTAATCTTTATTAAATCCGCAAGAGTGAGGTTGAACTCTATATTTTTCTTTTTTGAACGCATCTTGGCGGCTCTCAATATTACTTTTCTTAAATAGTAATTTTCGCCATCCATAGGGTCTTCCATTTTTTCCTTTTGTCTCTCGTATTCTAGAGAATAACAACAAGTATTGCACTTGTCTTTTGATCTACTGAATTCTGTATCTTCTTTCTCAGCTTGACACACAGAACATTTGATTAACATTAGATATATCTACACAAGCTATATCTAAAAAAGGTATTTTTTGGGAAGGGCTCCGGGGATTTTTTGACCTTGCAAACTCTTCAGGTCTTCCTTTTGGTCTTATTTTTTGAGAAATAGGGGGGTCTTATATAGGGATAGATATTAATACATAGACAGATAGAATAGTAAGTATTTAGTAATTAAGGATAGAATGATAGATTCTTTTAATTGGTATATTAATAAAAGAAGGTTTTATTGATTAAGGGCAGAATGATTTTTAGACCCCCCCGCCCCCGTATTTGAAAAGTCTCTGGCAATATTTTCATAAATTGGGGGCAATGTCAATAGCATTTTCTGGCAATCTTCGCAAAAAAAATCCCCCTCTTTCGAAGGGGATTCGATTGACTTTCGCTCGCCTTAGTCGGCCAGATTGGCGACATCTTCAACGGGGAACGTGAGGAACTTAGGCGGAGTCTTTGCCTTTTTGTAAAGGGTAATCGTCGCCAGTTCTTCAGCGGTAGCAGGACGACCGTCCACAAGATAGCCAATCGTCTTCATGGCAGAAGACGGAAGCGCGGCAACGTAGTGACGACCAGTAACAGGGTGCTTGACCAGTCCGGGCTTGACCCAGACGAACCACGGCTTGTCACCGGGTGCGTCTTCATGGCGATTCCCGTAGGAATCAGGACCGGCCAATGTCACAACCACGCGGTGATTCTTCATCACGCGGCCAAGTAAAGGGTTCAAAGGAAGGCCAGATCTGCCGCCTGTCTTCATGGAATGTTCCCCACGAAGGAGAACTGTGCAGATGCTACCTGCACGAATTTTATTGAGGTCAATCATGATGCGTTGGTTTTTTAGTGCCGCTCACTCGCGACGGAAAGAGAGTCGCACGGTTCCCATTTGATTGCAACCCACTTTCTCAAATAATTTTCGCCCCTAGGCTGGCACACTCTTTGCTCCCCAGCACGTTTCATGCCAAGTCTAGGTTGGCACACTCTTTGCTCCCCAGCAAGTCCCATGCCAAGTCCGTGGAAAGGATAGTTTCCCAATCTGGGGTCCCCAATTCGAAAAACTATCGTCGCCCATAGCTTGGCATGATTCCTGCTCTGGCATGGTTCCTGCTCCCAGCATAGACTATGCCAAGTGCCCGTTAACGTAGAAAATTAAAGTAGATTTACTTCTCGTATATATATAAGTACATGTTAAATTGTCATAGTCAGTTTGGCTCTTATATAAATACAACATGATTAATATAAATACAATCAAGGCGGGGCATATTGCTACTGTTTTGATGCAGGGTGAATATAAATTAAACACTGGCGGTCGCTCCGGTCTTCCCTTGAATGAATACAAGGGTCGTGTGACAAGAGCTTATCGTTTTGCGATAACGCTTGCGGGTGAGGAAACGTATAACAATAAATACCCTGATTCAGTCGGCAAACCTAATTGGTTTGAGTTTGTGAAGGATGGTGTTGTTAAACATAAGACTACCGGCCAATTGTATTTGGCTGGGCTTCCCACCAATAGCAAAAAGAATAGGTTTGACCTATTGGTAGACGGTCAACCTATCACAGAAGAGCAGTATAACTATATACAAAAGTATCGGAGTGACAAAGAGGAAGCCAAGTTTCTCACTATTGCAATTGACAATGTGATAAACGTAGAAGATCCTGCAACATACGTTGACTGATTAAATAGTGGGGCGCGTATACTATAAACGCGCATTTAATAATAAAACACTATGAATACCAAAATCACAGAAGCCGAAGCAATTGAAATTCGTCTCGCTCTTGAAGATCGTATCAATATTATCAACAAACATATAGCAGAATGCGGGGCTTTAAATGAATTAGGACACGTTAATTACTGGCAAGATAAATTGCAAAAGGCGCAATCTGCACATAATAAATTGCGCCATTCAATTCTGTTTATGGCTGGTGAATAAATAATAAACCACTTATCCTAATACAATATGAATAACAAACTAGCTGTGATGGAAATGATTGATATACGAATAGCGATTCAGTCAAGTATAGACGATTGTAATAAGAGCATAGCAGAGTGTGACAAGTATAATTTAAACAAAGACATCTTTGTTGATAAAAGAGATAGCCTCATTAGCGGCTTATCTAAATTGAATAAGCAGTATAATGATTTCATGCTATGATAATATTATTGTTTGTCCTACTAATAGTAGGAATGGTATCTAAATAGCGCTATCAACAAACCCTCTGTAGTAATACAGGGGGTTTCTTGTTTATAAATAGCTGTTTATAAATAAGCGATAGTTTTTGACTTTGGGGTCCCCAAAACTATAAACTATGAAAACAGTGATAAATCACTAGTAATACTATTATTTGGCCTTTATTTGCGTAATATTTGCGTAATGTTTGATTAATATTTGACACAAAAAAACCCCACTGTTTATCACAGTAGGGCTATTGTATTTGTTTAGGGTTTAATTGATAAAGCCGTCAGGATTGATTTCACGATACTCAGTGGAAAACCGAGTGGCGCGTTTGACCATCACGATGACGCCGAGATGCTCCGTTCCCTCTGCCGGTTGATTCTCAGCGTCCGGTTCAAAGGGGAGCCAACTGGAGAAACGGAATCCCTTTTTCTTAAGGGCGGTTTCGGATTTGCTCTGGGCTTCAGTGGTTTGATACATAGTGATTTTTTTGTTGTTTCTTACCGTCGCGCAGATTGTGGCTGACTTTTCATCTGAGATCAACAGGAAAAGTGGTTTGTCACCAGAATTTAACAAAGGGGTTTGGCACGGTCCTTGCTTCGGCATAGTTTCCAGATCTGGGCTCCCCAAAAGCCAAAACTATAAAAAAACCCCGTTATACTAATATAACGAGGTTGTGTTATTTGCTGACTATTTGACAATATTAGTCATTATGATCCGCCCATGTAGGGTCTTCATTTATATATCTATTGCGCCTAGTGTGACAACTATTGCAAACAGCGCTCCGGGCGTTGTGTGACATAAGGGTGCCGCAGGTGGCACAATTGAACCGCTGACGACCCTGCGCGTCAATAGATGGACAACCGCCAGCTTCGTGACCGCAGCAAGGATAGTCCTCGCACCTACCGCTGCTGACGATAGCATCGGCGCGGGGCACTCCGGTGAAGCAAGCCTTGCACTTGCCGTTGGACTTGCGAGCGTAGGACTTGCTGGTGAGGCTCGCGCATTGGGTGCAGGGGGCGCAGTAGACTTGATAGGACTTGCGATAGTATGCCATATGGTTTTTTATAGTTCTAACCGTCGCACGGATTGTCATTCACTTTTCATCTGAAATCAAGGGGGAAAGTGATTTGTCACCAGAATTTAACAAAGGGGTTTGGCATGGTTTCTGCTCGCGACCATAGTTTTCCATTTTGGGCACCCCAAAAGCCAAAACTATGAAAAACCCTCAATTGTATTACTACAAAAGAGGGCATTTGTATTGCTATTTACTCTAAGTCTTTCAATCCTAGAGTGTGACACACAGAGGACAATTTATTTTTAATGATATTCAATTCTTCCCATGTAGCATTATCTGCAATGTGATTCTGGCATTTGTCTATTCTATAAATAGCGTCCTTTACCCAGTTGGCGACAATCAAGGCTTCAGCAACAGACATGGCAGTGGCAGGGGCGGCGGCGGCGCAGGAGGAGGAACTCATGGTCCCCAAGGGTAGCTGGCGGCAATGAGATTGCAAGTCTTTTTGATAGTTTTCCATTTCGGGCTCCCCAAAACTATAAACTATGAAATAGTGATAAATTAGTGATATATCACAGATATGTTATTTGGCTCTTATTTGCATAACATTTGAATAACAAAAAACCCGCCGTATTGCTACAGCGGGTCTCTTGTGGTATTACTATTTATGGTTCATTGATGTACTTGTTCCATTCATCAATAGCGTTGGTGAGAATGTACTCATCAATCTCAGTAATAGAATCAGCATCAAACACTGATTTATCATAAGCAACCATGCAAACAAATTGAAATGAAATATTATCATCATCAATCTCAGAATCAAAGAGAACCTCTACAGGAATGTCACTACCAAAGACATTGATTTTGAAATTGCAGACATTGATAAATGTGTTCTTTAGAGAACCATTGATAATAGGGGTAAGGTGCATAGTAATATTAGAAGCGGCTCAAAAACAATTCATAGAGTTCCTGTTGATATAGATCTGTGACAATATCACGCTCCGCCTCTGTCAAATCGCGATCCCATCCTTTGTGAAAAGCGGAATCCACATAGGCGTTGCAACTACCGGGATTGATGATAATGACCTCCTCTAAATCACTAAATTTGATTGTTGCGCTTGTATTACTATTCATAGTTTGTTTATAAATGAGAACGACCCGACACTGAAGCGTAGCACACCCACGGTGCCTGTCAAACAGGTATTTTTGACCATTTTTGATACCTAAACCATAGTTTCCCGTTTTGGGCTCCCCGAATCCGAAAACTATAAAAACCCTATTGTATTACTACAACAGGGCTATTGTATTACTCTATTTCAAGAAAAGTACTTAATCGTTGAAGTATTTAATGGAATTCCCTTTTGTAGTTTAGCTTTAGCACTGGTCAAACGAGACAGGCGATCATTCCAAAACTCTAAGCTACTAGCATTGTAAGTAGCGGCGGCGCTATAGTAATTGACTTGTTCAGTCATAAATTCGATGTCCCTATTGATAGAACAGAACAAGCTGAAGCTCTCCTCCCAGTTAAGGAATTCGGGTTGCGTTTCCGTTTCGTTGTCTTCGATAGTTTCGAACATATTGTTTATAAATAAGTATTAACTTACAATAAGACCTTAACACACCCACCTAGGATGTCAAAATTTATTTTTGATCAATTTACATACCTAAACCATAGTTTCCACATCTGGGCTCCCCGAAAAGAAAAACTATGCTTTGGAAGAAATTTGTTGCTTTCTTCATTTCTTTCATCTATTTTGGCTCCGCAATGCAAAATCTGAAAAATCAAATCACCTCTCTGCTCATCGCTTACGATCAAAAGCAATCTTCAAAGAAAAGCTACAATCGGTACGCTTTAGGTATCTATCTTAATCAATGGGAAAACATTGCGCTAGACATCCGATTGGGCGCAGAACCCCGTGCCGCTATCGTCGCTGGCTTCAATGGCCGATTGTTGGACTTTATTCTCTGTGGTTTAGGTATGCCGGTATCTACGAAAGAGGAGCAAATCGGGAGCGGGATTTACACTCCAGTTTCTCCAAATCACCCAGAAGCTTGATCAATTCCCCGCCTTCGGGCGGGGACAATAGTTTCTCAAATTGGACTCCCCAGAACCAAAAACTATGAAAAAACCCCCGCTATAGTAGTATAACGGGGGCTTTATTTGTTATTTATTTGAATAATATTTAAAAGACTTCGTTTTGCGCTTCCTGACATTGTTCTGTTCTAATATCAGCAATAGTGTGAAACATTTCCAAAGTTTCTTCCCAAGATTCTAAATCATCAATAAAATTTTCCCAATCGTCTTTAGTATAACACTCAACGTAAACCTGATAGCCGTATCCTTTGTTATAATTTTCTTCTGCTAAATTCTTCAGTTGCTCAATCCAATTTGATTTATCCATAGGGTGCCAAGGTAGCAGAGAGGAAGAAAGAGTCAATGACTTTTTTTGAATTTGATAGTTTTTTTCGGTGGGCACCCCAGAACCAGAAACTATGCTGAGAGCATGGGGAAAGCGCCTTGTCAAGACCTTTATTTGAACTTTATTTGCGCCGATTTGAAATAATTTTTGACAATCAGATTGGCTCTGCTAACCTGTCTTCGTTATGGAAAATCAACATCAGCACATCGACACCGCCAACGACCTCCGCGATCTCATCGCGCAGACTCCCGAAGAGACTGAGGCTCCACGCCTCGCCTCGCCTATTCGCGTGGAGCTTCAAAAGGATGACTTCGCAGAGCTTCGCCTCTCGCTTCTGCGATTGCGCGACGAACTTTACTACTCTTTCAACTCCAAGCCAGAGGCCATAAACGAAATGATCGAAAAGGCCGACAAGGCTCTGCAAAAGACCTCTTGGAGTACCGTCAAGTACATTTTCTGAAAAACTTCACCCCGCTTCGGCGGGGCTTTATAGTTTCTCGATCCGGGCTCCCCAGCCCCGAAAACTATGCTTTGCCGCCCTCATGGCGAAAAAAGTTTTGGAATTTATTTGACTGTTCCACCCCAAAGTTTAAAGTGTCTGGGTCATGAAGAAAACAATCGAATTTTACAACCGCGAGGTTTACGGCACGACTCGCGAGTACCTCGCGAACGAAAACGATGCAAAGATCATTTTCCAGTTGACAGGAAAGAAGACTGTCACTAGTGTTGAGCGAGAGTTGATCAGGGACCTTTCCGGTGGATTGGTTGACTTCAAACAAATTTTGCCTCCTTCAAAAGTGAAGTGATGGCAGGTGGCGGCATGGTGTACAGGGAGAACCTGTGACGGGTATTGATAGTTGAACCTTTAGAAACACCGCTACTATCTTAGTTTCGCACTCATGGTGCGTGGGGAGAGCCCACGACAGGGATTTTGTCAAGAGTTAGTTTGGATTTTCTCTTGGTTTTTGACCCTCATGAAACAAGTGCGAAACTTTCGATAGTTTCTGGCGTTGGGCACCCCGAAAGAAAAAACTATGAAATCAAAAAATAATTTGACTCTCTCTTCGAATCTGATATTTTCTCTCACATGAACAAAATCACTTTGTCTCTCTTGTTTGTCGCTCTTGTCGCTCTTGGCGCTTCCCGCCGAAACTACGGCACGAAGGAAGACTTGTTTCGCGCAATGGCCCAAGTCGAGTCTTCAGGCAATCCCAAGGCAATCAACGCCAAGGAAACTGCCCTTGGCATTTACCAAATCCGCCCCATGTATTTTCTTGACGCTGGAGTCAAGGGGGCGCATAGTCAGGTTTATGACCCTACGGTCGCCCGTAAGGTCTGCGAAAGATACTTTATGCGATATGAACCAAAAGCCTTTGCCAATAATGACATTGAGACTTTGGCGCGATTGCATAATGCTGGCCCCAATTGGCGCAAAAACAAATCATCAACTGATAAATACTGGAATAAGATCAAAAAACACTTGTAATACTATGGAACTTACCTTTTTGTCAGACCCCGGCCACGGTTGGCTTCGTGTTCCAATGAAGTTGCTGGAAGATTGGAATATTGATATCTTAATTACAGAATACAGTTACAGAACAAAAGAGTTTGCTTACTTGGAAGAAGACTGTGATGCTTCTATCTTCATTGACGAAGCAAAGAAAAGAGGTTTTAAGTTTGTTACAAGGTATACAATTATCAAAGACTTTGATGAATATCTGAAAAGAAACGGCCCCGCTTATCGCTTTGTCAATAACTTAAGAACAGCATGAAAATTGAATTGAAAATAACAATGGAAGAGCTAATTGAATTGCGTATCGCACTCAATAACTCTGAGAGACGAATCAAAGAACTAATGTCTCTCAAACACGAAGACTGGCATAAACTGTATGAATTGGATATGCAATCAGTAGAAAAAGGAAAAGAAGCACTAAAACAAATAGTAAAAAGAAACTAAATCACACCCCGCTTCGGCGGGGTTTCATAGTTTCCCGAATCGGGCACCCCGAAGCGAAAAACTATGCCATGCCCTTGACTTCCTCTGAAAATGCTTTACATTGTCTCTCATGATTACTGTATTTTATAACGAAAAACAAAACGTCAATAATAATCAATCCTATAGTCCTAGCGCGAGCAAGCCTAAAAAGGTTTATGATTTGTTCAAAAAGAATCCCCATGTCTCTATCAATAGTGACTGGAAGCCTCTTACTAAACAACAGATTTATATTAGTCATGATGAGAAATATGTTGATGGTGTACTAAATGGTACTATTCCTAATGGCTTTGGCAATAAGATTAAAGAAGTTGCGGATAGTTTGTCTTATACATCTGGTAGTTTTTATAATGCCGCCGTTCATGCTCTAAAGAATAGAGTTGCAATGTCACCCACTAGTGGGTTTCATCATGCTCGTTATTATAATGGTGGCGCGTTTTGTACATTCAACGGTCTTACTATTACTGCTCAATTACTAAAGTCTAATCATAAAACTAAAAGAATTGGTATTATTGATTTCGATGCTCATTGGGGTGATGGCACTGATGATATTATCAAAAAGCTATCTATCAAAGATATTGTTCATTTGAGTCACAATAAGATTTTTGGTTTCTTTGGTACTAACGAAACTCCATTACAAAATCTTTATAAAACACTTGGTGCTGTAAAGGATTGCGAGATTCTACTATATCAAGCGGGTGCTGATCCTCATGTGAATGATCCCCTTGGCGGAGATCTTACTACAGAACAAATGTTCGAACGAGACAGAACAGTCTTTAAGTTTGCTAAAGATAACAACATTCCAATCGTTTGGAATCTAGCTGGCGGATATCAAAGTGATTTTAGTAAAGTATTAGAGATTCATGAAAATACATTAAAGGCTTGTATTGAAGTTTATGAATAGCACAACCCCGCTTCGGCGGGGTTTCATAGTTTCCCGAATCGGGCACCCCGAAAGAAAAAACTATCAGGGCAAAGAAAAGTGAGAAAGAGCGTTGACAGCACCCTTTGAAGGGGCTAGTGTCTTCGCGTATGAATAACACTGTTAAGAACAGCATCCGCCACCTTGTTTGCAAAGCCTACGACGCTTTCGCGCAAAACAAAATAGACATTAGTGTCATATCACTCCCCGGTTCTTCGTGGGAGTTTGAGAAATACGTTGTTAATCACAAAGACTATTCTAATACGTTTACTAAAAACGGATATGGTCTTGAAATGTCACTGTTTGAATGTAACAGTAGTGAGTATCAGAGCAACTTGCGCCCAGTTGCTACTATCTTTCCTCATAACAAGACTAGTGCTTATATACTTTCTTGCCCCAATGTCACTTATCACAATTTGTATTTGAATTCTGATAGTGTTAATAAACTCAAATCCAAAAACATCTTTGCATGGTTTGATTTCTGCGGTAATCCTACTGCACAAAATCTTGATCTAATTAATACCGCCAAGGGCAAGACTGTTACTTTTGTTTTTACTTTCAATACACACTGGCGCTCTGTCAGTAATCTTAACCCTGAGATCCTTGAAGTTGCCAATCAATACAACAAAGGATATGCCATTCAATGCTACTTGCTGCGATTGGCTATTGATCTAGGTTTGTCACTGATTTGGTCTTTTGAGTATGTGTCAAACACTAACCCTATGATGACAGTGTGTGTCAGTAATGATGTCAATGTCGTGACTAATAGGTCTTTGCAAGTTAAAGACTTCATCACTCACCACAAAAAGGAAAAGACTATCACTAAAGACAAGACCCAAAAGGTTATTAATAAACGCGATCTCTTGAATGTATACATTGATTTGAAAGAGCGCCTTGATGATAATACCATCTGTCAAAAGCACGGTATTAGTACAGGTACTCTTGCCGCTTGTAAGGCTTGGATGACTATGTGGAAACAATGGTAATAGAATAACAACAGGGGGGCTTCGGCCCCCCTTCATAGTTCCCCGATCCGGGCACCCCAGAACCGAAAACTATCAACCCCGAAGGGTTGATTTTGCTGCATCATTTAAAGTCAACTATACTGTGTCCATTGTATAGTAGTATAAGACAAATCGGCGGAACAGTTGCGCCTGTATCTAATAGAGCTTTTATGTATGTACGCTCTAATAGAATACCAGTTCTAGTCAAAGGCTTTATCTCTTCGCCCATCCATTGTTTTAAATTATCTTGTATTTGTTTAAGAGTAAGGTTTTTCATATTTATTCTTTCTTATTAAACCAGCGTTTTACCAGTCCTTGCGGCATACTTAATATAAGCTTCAACAAAATCATTCACTAAATTCATCAAAATCATATCAACTTCATCTTGTCCACTAGAATGTCCTTGCTCATAAGCTTGATATTCTAACATAGCCCAGAACTCATCTGGAATTAAATGTTTTTCGCTTTCTGCCATTTGTCTATAAGTAGGTTTCATATTTATTCTTTCTTATTAAATCAACTATCTTCGGGGAAATGCTTGCGCATTACTCTAATGAAATCACAGTCGTTTATGATTTTATAATCTGAAAATTGACTGGATTTATAACTTTGTGACATTTCCCAACGCTTTGTTTTGTAGATTGGTGCGTGGACAATTACCGTCGCTGTGTCGGTTTCAATATCGCGGGATATTTCAACGGAAACTTTGAAGCCAAATGGAACAGGGATTTTCATATTTATTCTTTCTTTAACTACTCAATGTTCACAATCGTGACGCAACTTCAACTGAGACGCTTCACAATCAAAACAATTATCATCCTGATCTTTAACAATAATAAACTCACCGTGGTATCCAGTTACCACCCCATCAAATGAATGATCAAACAAATCATTCGGCATTGGATAAGCAATAACACGCGATCCAACTGAAAAATAATATTTAATATCGTCGTTCATATTTATTCTTTCTTATTATTAAATCCCAACCAGTGAATCCAACTCAAAGTAATTCAAATCCGCCCTTGCTGTCCAGAACAAATCGCGCTCAATTTTCAAACCAAATCGCCCCCTTATGGCTTCCAATTCGCCCAAGGTGCCAATGCTGCCCCACTCCACACAGCCCATGCCCAAGTCAGCGAAGCCGTACAGGATACCGCCTTCGATGCCAGTAATGAGCCAAGTTGCTGCGCCCCAAGGGGTGAACAGCTTGCAAAGCGGCACGGCGCTATCGGCCCCCGCCTTGCTGAGTTTCTCCATCAATTCGACAGTCAATAGTTTCATCAGGGACAAGATAATCAGAAACGGGGCGGCAGTCAAAGCTTTTTCGCATTTGATAGTTTTTTCTTTCGGGCTCCCCAAATCCGAAAACTATAGAAAAAGCCCCCTAGTGTTAAACACTAGAGGGCGCTTTATTTGATATTTGTTCTGTTATTATTTAAAGTTATACCTGCTAAATCTAGAACGAATAGTGTTAAGGGCTTTTCTGATTTCCCCTAATTTTATTTTAAGCTTGGCGCGTTTGTTTTGCAACAGCCTAGCGTTTTTCTTCATCTCCTTAAGAGTAGTGATTTTCTTTTGGAGGTTTGCTATTTCTTTATCTCTTGTCATTTTCACTCCTTTGTATTATTATACCAACTAGCACTACTATTAATAGCAGTGTTATTATCATATCAATGCAATTTGTAACTTACGTTTTTTACTGATTTATTCCAACAGGCGCGGCAAGATAAACATTTGTTGTCCTGATTTGACGCAGGGCAGGTAAACGTATTATCCTTAGACACACCAGAAGTAGTTAACCCTAATGTCTTTGCAATGCCACTAGGCGCATTGCCATTAATCATTAGAGAAGAAAGTCGAATAGTTAAATTAGAAGGAATATCACCATACAATTTAACAAACTCATTTACAATAGAATATTCCCTAGTGGGCAACCAGAATTGAATATCAGGAAGATTGTTTGCAATTTGTACTATCTTTGCCAAGTGATTTACAGATTGAATATCACCACTATCATGCCAACGAAAGAATCCGCTCGTTTCTTTAGCACTAATGACAACAGTCATTGCTTCAACCCATTCGGGTTTATCAATAGAATCGAATCGTTTTTGCAAAGCGTTTCTAACATTGGGCATGTTATAGAAACCTTTCATTGCATAACACTTAGAACAAACACTATTCTTTACAGATACTAGTTTACCGCCTGTTTTACAATACTTTGCAGGAATAGAATAAGAGCGGCAGGGCATCTTAGACGGAGCGGAAAGGCCACCAACGAAGGCAAGAGCATAGTCAAAGTTCATCGTGGAAAGGGTAGGCCAAGGCGTGAATCATTGCAAGCGCTTTTCTTCACTTTTTTTTGATAGTTTCTGGCTCCGGGGTCCCCACTTTCAAAAACTATGATAATAACAAAAGAGCCCCAATTACTAAATTGAGGCTTATTTGACTTATTTGCGGTTAATCTTTTTAATATTTAACACTAATTTTTATTCCTCAAATCCTTTGCATCTTCTTCATTAAGAAAGAAACGATCATCAAAAGCATCAGTTGCCAATACAATATCATGTAGCGTCTCATCTTGTTCTGCTATCTGATTTAGAATAGCAAAAGATTTCTCACTGATACCGTTCTCGTCATCCAAGACAGAGATAATAAACTCACGCAATTTTTTATTCATAGTATTTCGTAGTTATAACCTTCTACACACCAACCTGTATTGTCACTAATAGCATCAGCAATCTCAGACTCAATATCAATAACACCATCAACATTGACTATCATCTCACTTGGCAAATCAGAAATAGATTCGCCGTCAGTATCATAAACAATGTTTGTGACTTTGATCTTCATATTACTTTTAGTTAATCGTTTTAATGAAAGAAGATTCGTGATTCGTCTTTAAATGTAGCCTTATCTCCAGCATCATTCCATTCGATGCCATAGGTCATTCCTTCTTCGACATGGTGCTTATGTAAATAGTTGAAGCCTTTATATTGTCTTGCTTCCATCAATAGATCAGTTACAAAGAACTGAAGAGTCCTGCGTTGGATTGCCGATTCATTCTTACTGGTAGTAAAGAAGTGATTGGCTTTGAGTTTGATACTTTCGAGGCTGACAGTTTTGCGCTTATTCATACGGGGAAATAGTAAATCAGGAAATGGCTGGGCGCAAGGGATTTCGTTAGTATTTCATAGTTTTTCTTTGTGGGCACCCCAGACGGGAAAACTATGCTGGGCAGCAAAAAGGGGCACCCCGTAGGATGCCCCGCGCTGCTTCTATTTGGCGATCTGGCGTTAGTTGTTGGCGACGGCGGTCGTCAGCTTCTTGAAGTCCGCCTCAACGAGGCTGGCCTTGTTCAAAGCGACCAACGTTCCCCTGTTGATTCGTTGGGCAAGCTCGTAGCTGGTAGGCTCAACCTGATGGCTGGTGAATTGGGTGACGGCGTTGTACAGGCTCCAGAGGTTGCGGGACTTGTCCTCGCGATGGGAGGGGTCATTCCAGATGATCTTCACCTTGTCCACATTGCGGTCAGCGATGACCTTGGCCTTGGTGAGGTTGTCGAGGATGGCATACCCCTGCTCATGCTTCACGGGGCGATCAGCGAGGCGGCTGAAGAGCTTGGTGCTATCCTTGAAGCCCTCGACCGCACCAGCCACAACATCTACAAGGCGTGAAACGTCCAGCTTGTCAGAGTGCTTCTGGGTCAGGCTGAACTCTTCCTGAAGAGTCTTCAGGCCGTTGGTGCAGACAAGGCGGAGGATTCCCATCTCGAAAGAGACGCGACAGGAGCGGTCGAAGGAGTTGTTGAGGATCAGGCGCAAGCCGAGATCGTCGCCCACCTTCGGCAGCTTCACCAGTTGGTTCTTGAAATCATACTGGACATAGACGCGAGCGCCGTCGCGCACAACGTGAGCCTTGCGGGTGAAGTCGCCCAACTTGTTGTCGGCAAAGGCGGTCTCGACGGTTTCGATCAGCGAGGAGTTCTGAACCAGCGTGTAGCGTTCAGTGCAAACGCCCAACACGGCCTTGGTATCGGTGCGGCGGTTAGCCATCCACCCAGACGCTTCGCCCTCTGGGGTTAGGAGCGAGACCGTCTCGACCGAATAGTCGAGGTTGCTGGTCGCGGGGGTGAAGGTGGCGGCGGGGGTAACGTTGATTTCGTTCATTGAAGTGTTGATGTTAAGTGTTAACTGACGGGACATACCTTAGACGGCAATCAAATCGGCGGCAAGTCCTTTTTGCGTTTTTTTTCAGATTCTTTCAGGGGCATAGTTTTGGCTTCTGGGCACCCCAATTCCAAAAACTATCATAATCATAATCAAAAATAATCCTTGACAATTTATATCATCTACTATCTATCTCCTTACATATTTGAATCAATAACCCCTATTATTTGGCTTATTTGCAGGTAATGTTTTTAATAATTGCAATAAAAAAGCCCCCTGTATTTAGGAGGCTGGTCTTTATTATTTGGTTGGGGATGATGGAATCGAACCACCACAAAGAGCTTCAAAGGCTCCCGCACTACCATTATGCAAATCCCCAGTTACAAAAAAACCCACTAGTTATTTAACTAATGGGCTGTTATTATTTGGATTATTACGCCTTAACGTACTTAACCTTACCAGACTTAACAGAAAGAATCTTACTTACTGGAACACGACGATCAGCGTCAGCGTTCACATCATAGAAAGAAACAGTCTTAGCAGAAGCAGATAGGATCTGAGCGCAGAAGGTAGTATTCTCCTTCTTAGAACCTACAACTAGGGTGGTGAAACGACCGGCAGTATTATTTAGTGTATCAGTTAATGACATACACTATATACTAGCTACCGGCTGAGTTTTTGTACAAAAAAATATAAAGAAAGTGCAATCAATGCCCAACCAGATGGTAATTTAATCATTAAGCATCCAGCCAAAAATATACTAAATATGAAAAAAAATGATTGCTCTTCTTCGATGTGCATATCTTAGCCTATTCCCATGTTCTTTTTCATGGTATCAATATCGACATTAGATTGAATGTCTTTCAAAGTCCTGCCGGTAATGCGAGCCAAATACTTTTCGAAAGCATCTTTAGGTAGAGTGATTTTCTTTAATTTCATACACTGGCTATAATCCTCTTCTACATCAGCATCAATGAAAGTCTCTTTACCTTGATTGGCAATATTGAATTTAAAATGAAAGTTATTGTTATTATAATTCATGACTTGAAATATGGTGCAACCGGATGGGTCTGCTTCCATATCAAGCTTGTCAAATAATTCAATTACATCTCGCGCTGCAATGAGAGAGATGGAACCATCTATCCATTTGGCAAGGAATAGTTTATTATTTAATGAACGAGTGATCATATATTTAAGAAAGAAAAAATAAGTAGAAGGCCCCGATTTTATGAGTTACGGCGCAGGTATCAGTATGAATAACAACAACAAGACCTATTCAAGCAGACAATCAAGAATATACTCATTACCCTTATTTTACTTCTACTCATTTAAAAGTTATTCAACAGCGTTAACGGGAGTTAACTTGTAGAGAGAAATGCTTAGTTGAGTTCCCCATGCAAATTCAATCTGACCATCTTCAATGTGTGCATTATTTAGCATGTCATTGGTGATTTCGTGATTACAGTATTCGCCATCAACTTCATAGCTAATTACAATCTTATCTTCTTCCGTGAGGATATTCTCAGTGAGCGCAGTGAAACTGAATGGCCCCTGAGTGATTTCAATTACATCAGCAGAAAGGATCTGATTAGAGATCTTCTGTCCTTTGGTGGTTAGTGTAACAAGTGTCATATATTTATTTAATTACCGCCGAGGATCTGGGCTACTTCCCAGACCGCAAGATCATACTTCACGAATTGCTGCGTGTCAAGCCCCTCATATTTCATATAAGAGAGAGAAAAAGAATCATCTACTTTTTTTATCACTAGCATAGTGTGAATTGGATATTTAATACTTTTATAGTTCATTTGGATAAACTGAGTGTAATATATAGTATGAACTATGAGGTTATTTCGAGTCTGGCATCTAAAGGTTTGTCTATTAGAAAGATGGCTGAAGAACTAAAAACTAGCCCTACAAATACTAGATATTGGTTAAAGAAATTTAATATTAAAACTATTCCGCGCTCAGATGTCTCTGAATATAAATTTTGCCCCCGTTGTGAAACTGAAAAATTAAAAACTGAATTTTATAATCGCCGCAATGGTAAAGGTAATTCTGTTTATTGTAAATCTTGTACTCATGACCAAAGCATTGATCGACAGAGAGACTTTAAACAAAAATGTATTGATTACAAAGGCGGCAAGTGTGTTTGTTGTGGGTATAGTAAATGTAATAATGCTTTAGACTTCCATCATCTAGATCCCGATAAAAAAGGATTCGGTATAGCTCAGGCGAGATTAACTTCTTTTAATGAGGAAGTAAAAAAAGAATTAGATAATTGTGCTTTAGTTTGTTCAAATTGTCACCGTGAAATACATGCTGGCTTAATAGACTTACTGAATAACTAATTTAAAAATGGTGTCCCCGACAGGATTCGAACCTGTGACCATTCGCTTAGAAGGCGAAAGCTCTAATTCCAACTGAGCTACGGGGACATAAAATAACAAAAATTAAAAGGTTGATGGCAGAGTCCCAACAATTTTCTCTGCTTTACATAATTCTTGGATTGGACTAGAACCTCATCAACCAGTTTGATTTTTACTGTTGTGTAGATTGGTTACTACATCTCTCCGATTTTACGGGGCTCTAGGTTTAAGCTAACAACAGATATTCAATCAAAATTATTTAAAGAACAAAAATTAATACCCATTTTTTTCTCAGTGTAAAGTGACTGGAAACATTATCACTTGGGCGCACTGTATGTTTTCGCAGATCAGGTCACTCAGCTATCTGATGTACCGAGAGTTCCCAGTACCCCAGATTACGTTCCGGTTCACGACTGTCCTCATTGCTGCAAAATTGGTGCCACTAGACAGACTTGAACTGTCACGCCGTTAAAGGCAGCAGATTTTAAGTCTGCTGTGTCTGCCGATTTCACCATAGTGGCATTGGTGGGCCAAACCGGACTTGAACCGATAACCAAGGAATTATGAGTTCCCTGCTCTAACCAATTGAGCTATTGGCCCACTAAATTAAATGAGTAGCGGGAAACGAATTTCCATCTTATATTAATAACACACGTTAGATATAAGTAACTTCACTACTCAAAATGATAAAGAACAAAATTGGTGCGTCCGGTGGAATTCGAATCCACAACCACCGGCTTAAAAGGCCGATGCTCTACCGTTGAGCTACGAACGCATCTAAAGAACAGAGACAAAATACACCATCTATCGCCGCAGTCAACTATTTTTCCAAAAAAAAGTTTGGCTCCAGAGGAGGGTTTCGAACCCCCAACCCTGCGGTTAACAGCCGCATGCTCTACCATTGAGCTACTCTGGAACGCAGACTACACCATACATCATACCCAGTCAACCGCGAAAAGAGAAAATTTTTCCGCCAAGTATTTTGCTTTTTTTGAAGGCTTTATAATCATTATCATCCTCCAAATCAAATCCATAGATGTACTCGTTATCTTCTTTGATTGCATTAATTGTGCGCCACTTGGTTTTATTTTTATTCTCATAAACAAACTCAAGTGTATTATTTACTCTGTCATTGGCAATATTTGGCTTCATATGATTTATTTATTTAGTCTGAGATCTGGCAAGATTGGCTGTTATTAAGTTATTTAGACTCAAATCGGGCAAAATCCATTAATATTTATACCATCATTTGAAAAGAAAATAGGGTAGGGACAGCGGGGGAAATGGTAGGAATAATTATGAGATGAGTCTTATTTCTCTTATTTAGAGAGATTCTGGTAATCTTTGGGAGTTATTATTAACTTTTGCCTAGGGTAAAATAGAATTAATTAACTTTTCCCTAGGGGTAAATACAAAAAAACGATCCCAAATTTTAATCATTATTTTGAAATGTGCGATTTTACTGGGGTTTTTGCATATTTCTTAATCTGAGTACAGTTTTGTTTACTTTTCCCTAGGGGTTTATATAAAAGTGTACTTTTGCCTAGGGGTAAATAAGAATTAATTGTTATTTCGCGAGGGATAGGGCAAAATTTAAATGAAAATTTTAAAAAATAATGATTATTAAAGAAAAATAATGATTATTGCGCGAAAAATCTGACAAAATTGCTCTTTAAGTGCGTTTTGGTGGGCTTTTGGGGTTACTTTGTGGCGCAAAGTGTGAATTAGTAATTATATTTTTGGCAAACCCATCATTCCTACTACTAAATACATACTACTCTCTTATTTTACTCTATTCTCTCTACTATTACTCCTATATATATTCCTTATATCTATCTCCTATACTTATCTTATTTTAATTCTAATAAAAAAGACAAAAACCCCAGTAAAACCAGAGTTTTTGCCTTGTTTTCAGAGAGGAAAAGTGATTGATTTTACTACTGTTTTCATTGACAAAATACAGCCTATTCTTCAACCACTCTTTGCTCTACTTTTCTCTACTTTATTTTACTTATTACTACCTATAATAGACTATTTCTCTCTTATCTTAATAAATACGTTTAATCCTTTAAAGCTATATTAAATAAACCTCCCCCGCGAGCTTTATTATATACCACTTGGAGGGCTTCAGAAGGGGTGCAAGTGTCACAAACAACCTGAGACTTATTAAATTTATCATTAACAAAGTCCCAACCTTTCATCCACGCTTCTTTAGTATCGTTGAACGTTTCTTTCTTATTGCAACCGCAGCACTCTATTGTCATATTTATTTAATTATAGGATTTGAATTTCTAGCTTCATTAGTTTGATGAAAATGACCGCACCTTGGGCAGGTAGTATACTTATAGTTAACTATTTCATTGCAGTCTTTGCAATTATAATTACTATTTAAATCTTTATCTTTGATTCTAGCTTTTGGATTAGGCTGTTTAGCTTTGTTAGGCATTTAGTAGACCCTCTTACTACTGCTCTTACTACAGTATTATAAGGTCCATAGATGTATTTATAACGCCAAGTTTGGGTAAATTCACGCCTTTGTTCTAGTCTAAGGAAGAATTCTTTGTCGCTCTTCTTTCTTTCAGTATTGGAAGTGGCTTCAAAATTAAGCAATTTGATATCAGTTAACTTGCCGCCGACAAAGGTAGCAACGTACTGAATCCAATAATCATAATCAGTATTATTAGAGTGACAGTAATCATAAAATTGAATAGTGCAAGTATCTTTTAAAGGCTCAAGCCAAGTCTTTTTAGTTTTAAGATAGCCTGATTTCTCCAAAAAGCTTTTGCCATTTGGATTTCCTTGTACCCATTCTGTATCTCGACACTCAATGGATAGTTGACCATCTTTATCGATAATGTAAATATCTAAAGCGCACTCAAAGTCTTTAGTTTGAAAGCCGTATGAGCCAGCGTACCCTTTGGGGTCTTCTGGCATTGGCAGTGAATATTGGCAATCTATGCTATCGTACATCCCCACCTTAATTTCCTCCTTTATCAGCTTTATAATCAATTATAGCTTCAAAGAAACTATAAAATGCTAAATAATCATGCATATCTGCATCATTAAGATTCATTTCTTTTATGTTCACGTTATCAAGATAATCATAAACGACGCTTGCATAGTAAGATGGAATAATTATATTCTTACCATCAAACTTCAAATCATCCGATTCAATAACATATTTATCTTTAAGATACAATTCTTTTTCCATTATAGTTTCTCTTTGAGAGTGGATTCAGCGGACATTTTTAAATCATTACCATCAAGATTAGAAAACTTATGACGAGTCCCCTTTACGGGAATCTCGTCAGTAGCTCCAAATCTATTAACAAATAGCTCCGCCACCTTGTGCAGCGGGTTTCTCTCTTTAATGAGTTGCTTAACATACATTGCCTGTTGGTAAGTCATAAAAAATTATAACCTCCAACGGGCAGAATGTAAATTTATTCTCCCTTTTTAAAGCTGTCTTTGACACTCAGGAGAAGCTCATGTATAGTATTTAAAGACATAATTCTGTCTTTGTAAAGCTGCTCTGTCTTATATTTCTCATCTTCAATTCTTTTAATGAGATCGTTTATTTTGTGCATTGTCACCACGGGCTTGTGTCTTTCAAACTCTGAGATGTTCATACACTATTGTAATTTTAAGACATATAAACCTCCAGAAAAAGAAGCTCTCCAAAAGACGCTCCAGAAAGGAGTCTTTTCCATAGCGTTAATCACTTGTTCATTGCCGCTCCAGCCGCCAGTAGCAATTTCTAACGCTTTGAATTCTTTGTCTTTGAAAGCCGAGAGTTTATTATAATCATTAATAATCTCCCATCTTCCATAATGTTTATTAAAAGCAGTCTCAGCAAAGGCCAAGAATGATTCAGGCTCCCAGTTATTATTTCTATACCAATAACTGATTAAAGCCAGCGTTTCATCTGTTGGATAACCGTCTGAATCGAATGTCGCTTTCATTTTTTATCAGGACTCCTAAACCACACACAAAATTGAACCAAAGTTCTAATACCCCATGCTTGGAGCAGGGATATTTCTTTTGCCATTATTAACTGCGGCATAAGCCAATTCCACAAATAATAAACGCCTAACATGGAAATAAAATTTATAAGTATTTCTACAAGTATCATTAAAAGGATATTCTTCATAGGCTATCGTATAAATCTTTTATCCACTTGTTACGCTGTTTAATATTATTAATATCTCTAGCTTCGTATTCTTTATGACGTTCGATAGATCTACTGTGTTCTGCGAGCTTTTTTGCCACATAATCTTCGTAAGTCATAGCGGAAATAACTTTAAGTTCATGCTCGTAATGATCAAGTCCACCACAATCAAAACTCCTTGAATCAGTCAACTGTTCAATCATGAACTTTTTTAGCCCCTCATGTTCTTTAGTGGGCGGTTGCCAATTATTAACTTTTTCAAGAATATCAGAGTAACGCTTTTTTAGTTCGTTTTTTTCTTTGATACTCTTTTTATTATCAGCTATTGTTTTCTTAACATAAGATTTAAATTGAGCTTCAGTAGGCTTTTTGAATTTCTTTAGCTTCCTTAGCTCTTCTGTATGATAAGACTTTTCTGGTTGAATCTTTGGCTTTATGTCAGCAGGATCATCGCGTTGCATTACGCAAGCACCAAACGCTCTAGCACAACCTAGAGCGAAGTCCTTGAATGTTACTTTTTCACCATTATATATGTCTGCTGTATATCCAGAGGGCATAATTTTAAAATTTAATTTTCTTAGAGTTTCTGCTGCAATTCCATGAGTCAGGCGCAAAATAAACTATTGCTTGATATTTCAGATTCTGAAAACAAACATAATCCATTTTCTTATTAAAATCATCGTAATCTAACTTAACTGAAATACGAGGATTCATTTGGCAATCGTCAATTTTATATGGATAATCTCTGAACTCTAATTCTACGCCCACAATTTTATCGCTGCTGTAAGTAACGCAGCCTTGTGAAGCGTATTTGAGTTTATGACTATCTGTTTTGCTATTCCAGTCAACAACAACAGCAACAAAGCCATTCTCCATTTCGTAAGCGTCAAGAATCTTTGCACCGAAACCAATTTTGATGAGGTGGTCCACTTCATCGTCTATCAAGCTGAACTCTAAGTATGCTCTCATGTAGGCAGTATGGCAGAAATTTGCGAGTCGTCAAGAAATATCCTCAATCACCACTTGACAATTCAAGAAGTCTTTTTTATTTAAAATAAACATATGCTTTTCAAGATATATATATTCGCTGCTTTTATCGTTTAATTGTTTGTAAACATCGCTTACTATCAATCGCAAATCATTTTTAACCTTATCTTGTAGGTCATTTATTTCGTCAGCGTTCCTTGTTTGAATATTGCTGTAAAAATTACTATAATAAACCTTATCATCTTGAAGATATGTAATCTGTAAATTTACTTTTTTCTCATGTATTTTTGCATAAGCGGGGACAGACATGGCTGCAATTTTTGGGGTTTTTTTATTGAAGAACATATTAAGTTTTTTCTTTGCGATTTCGGATAACGGGAGAGTCTTTTCCAACTGTCGGAGGGCAGTGTAGTCGTCTTTCAGGGCATTGTCAAGGCGATCTTGTAAAGTGCCAAGCTTTTTTTTAATCTTCACAACTTTAAGTATCAGTATTAGGAATTATTTTATTTCTGATAAAGAACTGATACATTTCATCCATCGTGCGACAGGCTTTTATGTTTCGATAGTAATTACGAATACCATATCCGAAATCTTTTACTGGCATGGTCTTCATAATCTTTAAACTTTCCCAACCTAGAAACGTTATTTTAAAATTATCGAATTGACATAACACAATAATGTCAGCAGCTTTATCTATTTCCCATTCTTTTATTAGAATATTAAAAGCTTTTCTTGCGGTTTTTACATCAATAGTTACGTCTCTGCCTTTATGATTATAAGTAAAATCAACGTGATCATCGCCATTTTCGTATAGAGAACGATCCATTGGTAGTTTAAAAAGTTTTTCAAAGGCTAATTCGCCAGTAATACCTATAATATCTTCTTCATTCTTATCTTCGAAGAAACGGCGCGAGGAATTTATTATATGGACTTTTTGTCTTTGTTTGCCTAAAGTAATAGCTTCTTCTTTATCTATTAGTATTTCAAACTTATTCATATTACTTTTGGCAATTTATAATCAGGTATTTGTCCAGCCATCCAAAAAAAGTCTTCCTCAAAAGAATAATAAAAAGTCTGCTCGGTGACAGGATTATAGGCTTCAATTACTATTCTATTATTAATTTCGCGCTGTTTGCCGCGAAATTCGTATTGAGGGTATTTGATTTTTATTTCTTCAGGAACGTGGATGTTCATATTTAATATACATAATCTGTATGATTGCACTTGTTACACTGCACACCTCGTTTAGGAGGATATGTCGCCAACATAGCAAACATAGCATTAGGATTAGAATAAAACATTTCTTCTCCACACTTTGGACAAGCAAAGCCAGAGTTGAGGTTATTGACTGCGGCAAAAGTGTTATATGCTTTGTTATTATGTTCCTCAAGACTTTTTAGTGTTTTCTTTGGAACTTCTGGAACTTCTGTTTGTTTTTTAACATATTCTTCAACTTTACGCAGTCTAATATTTAAGACTGCGATTCTGTTATGAGCGCACTGTAATGTTTCGTGAAATCTATAACCTTCTCGCTTCTCTGTAATCGTAGGTGTTCCGCTTCGCGTATCAGAGTAGTAAGAACCACATCCAAAAAGAGAATGATATTCTCCTTTTACTTCGTATGCGTCACAATTTGGGCAGGTTTTAATATTTTTATTCATATTACTTTAATAGTTCCTTATGTTC
>Ga0255090_1000134_pt1 | contig 24825 bp, 17 predicted proteins | sample Colum_Yuk_RepA_8_2_FD_188444 | JGI IMG/M metagenome (GOLD analysis project Ga0255090, IMG submission 188444) | Freshwater microbial communities from Columbia River, Oregon, United States - Colum_Yuk_RepA_8d | ecosystem: Environmental > Aquatic > Freshwater > River | place: USA: Oregon...
CCATGTCAGAAGTAAGAAGAAGAAAACGTCAGTTTGAGGTTGGGTTTAAGCGCCAAGTGGTGCAGGAAGTTGAAAGCGGCAGCATTAGCCTTTCAGCTGCCAGCAGAAAGTATGAACTATCCCCTAATCTAATCAATCAGTGGCGTGACAAGTTTCGTGGCGGAGTTCTAAGCAACGAACCCAGCAAACGCGAACGTGAACTTGAGAAGGAAGTGGAGCGCTACAAAGTGCTCTTAGCTGAGGCCCACGCAGACCGCGAGTTTTTAAAAAAAGCTCAGGACTATTCACGACGACTGAGAAAGCAAGATTCTGCCGTGATTACAGGCCAAAACATCGATCAATTTCGCACAGGCTTAAAGTAATGGATCTGCCAAAGTCTACGTACTATTATAGGCTCAAAAACGAGCCTAAGGCGAAGCTGCGGGAAGTCCTGGATGCCCAGACAAAGGATCTGATTGATAGCGTCCACATTGATTTTCCAGCCTATGGGTACCGGAAGCTGCATGAAGAGTTGCTTAGGCGCGGACATTTGCTGAATGAGAAGAAAATACGCAGAATTCAGGCTAAATTTGGGCTTTTTGCGACGCTTATTCGCAAGTGGATTAAAACAACTGACTCAAAGCACAAGCTAAAGAAATATCCAAACCTGATCTCTCCGGCGATGAAAATTACCGATCTCAATCAGGTCTGGGTTTCGGATATCACCTATGTCAGGCTACTGAGCGGTTTCATCTTTGTGGCTATTGTCCTGGATCTATGCTCACGGAAGGTTGTGGGCTGGGCCATCAGCAAGCGAATCAATTCCGAGCTTGCAGTGGCAGCGCTAAGAATGGCACTTGAAGCGCGTAAGCCAGATCCCGGATGCATTCATCACTCCGACCAGGGGGTGCAGTATTGTTCGGAGGACTATATTGAATTACTAACAGAATGGAGGTTTCAAATCAGCATGAGCCGCAAAGGTAATCCCTACGACAATGCCTGGGCGGAAAGCTTCATGAAAATATTAAAGTACGAAGAGGTCTACCTCTCAGAATACGAGACTTATGAGGATGTGGTTAACCGATTGCCGCGCTTTATTGAAGAGATTTACAATCGGAAAAGAATCCACTCGGCCATTGGCTACTTGACGCCAGAGGAGTTTGAGTGGCAAATCAAGAAAAACAAACAGGAGACCAGCCAGCCCCTACACAAAAACTAGGTCAACCTGTCCAAATTGAGGGGCGCAGTCCATTGTATACCATATTGTCGGGCTACAGAGGAGACTGTCTTTCCTGCTTCATAGGTCTCCTGAACTATTGCCTTTTTTTCAGCTGGAGACCATCTTTTCCTTCTTTGAACTGAGGTCACCACCTCTATTTTGTCCTTACTAATCGTCATAATACGAGTCGTACGCCTATATCTTAGCAGGACTAGATGGACCGGTTTAAATCGGGGCTACTACAACTCCAATCATTCCGTAAAAGATATCAGTAATTTTTGGGGCAGTCTCTTTTATTTAAATTCTGGGTTTAAAATACGGTCTCTATAATATATATTTAACTCTAAATGCTTAAATTCATAAGATATCTTATTCTTATTTCAGCCCTAATTGGTACCCACAAAAACACTTGGGCTAAAACTTACTCTGAGACTGAATTAAAAGAACTGAACCAAAAACTAGTTCAGCTTCTACAAAACTCTGAAACATCAAAAACAATTCAGGCGCGGTCAATTCAGGAACATAATCACAAGCGAGCTAGTAAAAAGCTTTTTGAAGAACAACTTAAAAACTCTATCATTGCTTGTGAGAGTGCTATTCATGTTGCAAAAACCCAACCAAATAAATTATTACAGGAATCAGACTCCAATCTTGCGCGCTTATTTAAGTCTTTATTCATTCCCCTCAGTCGTACACATTTTAGATTAGCACCAAAGCCCTTTAAAGCTAAATACGAAGCTCTAATCAAGTCACTCGAGACCGATGAACCTGAAACCAACCGTTTGAAACTCAACCAAGAAATTTTTGTCCCAAGAACAGGAAAAATGAAATTCACACAAGCAAAACTATTTCGAATGATCGGACCTTATGCTGAAGTGAAGTGGTCTGAGAATGGGGAGTCATTCAAGAAGATAATCCCCATAAGCTCCCTTAAAACTAAAGAAGAACTCACACTTGATAAATTTGAGAAATCACTATCATCTCAGTCTAGAGATATTTTGAATAGAAAAGTAACAAAATCCTTGTCTTCAACCCACAATTCCCAGACATTAAGCGATGACTCATCACAATCGACTCTTCTCAGCCCTCAAGCACCTATCATTCAGGAACTTTATCATCGAAATTGGCTCATTGAGGAACCATCCATTGAGGCACCTCACTTTTCAGGTTCTCGTTCAGGAACGTTTTATTTTACACCCACACATTCTGCCCACAATATTGAACTCAGAACTCAAGGATCTCAGCCCGTTCAGTTTTTTATCAAAGAGGATCGTCTCATTCCAACTTCTACCACAACTCCTCTCACCTTAGAGGAAATCACTAGAAAGTACTCATTACGACCGGAAAATGCCTTGGTAAGAAAAAGTGAAATCCTAGCAATTGAGTCATTTCTTGAAACAATGGGAACAAAAACTCAGCCTCCTTTGCCAGTCTGCCCTCACTATCCTGAGATATCTTCTCTTGTTCGAACTCTGATGCGTGAAGAGAGGGATAGTAAAACGAGGCAGTGCACAATTCAACTTCCCCAAAAGGAATCGCTACTTGACGAGTGTCATGCAATTAAACTCCAACTGTCAATTGCTGGCTATGGTCCTACAGCAGTTTCATGCGCTGAAGTGAGTGAAGATAGAGCTACTATTTCTATAGAGCTCGATAGCCTAATCTGCGAAACATTAAACCGATCTTCAAATCCTCAAATTCGAGCTTGTTCAAGGTGTTTTTATCATGGTGCACCCTGCGATCAAAGGAGTCAGGAAAATGTTTCTCAACTCCTTAAAAAAGCAGATGATTACTTCTCAACGTTTCGCCCGCAACCCAAAAACCCTCTTTCTGAAAAGCATAAGACACAATCCAGTTTTAGAAATACACTCGATAGTCTTCTCAGCGAATATCCCGATATCGTCATTGGTGAAAATCACAGCGAGATTGCTGCTAAGAAAGCACTCATTGATAACATGGATCTCATTAAAGCCTCTGGAGCAGAGATCGCTCTTGAGCATGTGCTTTACGAACCCTATCAAGCGATGCTTGACTCTTACATATTAGATCAATCTACAATAATGCCTCCTCAACTTAAACTTTACCTCGAAACTCTCGATCGAGGGCATCGAGTGAGAGACTCAAAATATGGATTTAAAGCTATGGTTGAGGCAGCACGAAAACACCAAGTAAGACTCATTGCTTTTGATACGCAGACTTCTTATAGAGCGGGTCAAACTATCTACGGTTCGCGCGGTGTGCCACGATGGAAAGCAATGAACTACATGAACAAGGTAATTACCGATCATGAAAGACAGGGAAAGAAACTCATCCATTTTGTAGGAAATGCACACAATAACACTCGACTTAATGTTCCAGGCGTATCTGAATTACATGGAAATGCGCCCTCTTTAGTCATATCAGAAGGTAAATCCTCTCAAAAAATATTTAACGTAAACGAAGGGGATAATGGAATTAAAGCGGATATTCACTTCATTGAACGTACAGACATCTAAAACATATCAACTTATTGTATGTAGGATACTCTGGCTTCTAATCCTAAGCACTTCAAGACCCGAATCGGATCCCATCGAGAGGATTGAGTTGTGCTGCCCTCTTACTTGGGTACAAACAGGCCGCTAAAACGATGATGATAGCACAAAGCGCAACTCCGAGATAATACCTGCCATCAAACGTAACAGGAAGAGTTCTATCATAGTAAATGTCAGGTAGTGAAATGAACTCATAACGCCGCAAAAGAACACAGATCAAAAAACCAAAACTTAAGCCACCACCCACACCTAAGGCTCCTATTAAAATTCCTTCTGCTAAGAAAATAGCAGCTACTTGTCCATCTCGCGCTCCCATCGCCTTAAGAATTGAAATCTCTTTCCTCTTCTCTAAAACCATAAGTGTGAGAGTAGTCACAATATTAAATGAAGCTACCACGACAATAAAAGCAAGAATCACTGACATTGCAAGTCTCTCAAGCCTCAATGAGGCAAAAAGACTAGAATTTACTTCCATCCAATCTCTGATCCTGAAATGAGGTAATATTTTGCGAATCTCAGCTGCCATCTGCGGAGCATCTTCAAACTTCTCAAGGATAATCTCCCACTGAGACACTACATCAGCCCTTCTTAAAAAAGCCTCTGTAGTTCGCTTAGATGTATAAGCGGTATGAATCTCTTGCTCGGGGTCTCCTGCTCGATAAACCCCCCCGAGACGATACTGCTTCATTCGAGGGATATTTCCCATAGGGCCCTCAGTTTCAAGAGGAGAAATCAGAGTCACCTCATCACCTGGAATGACTCCCAACTCAAAACCCAGCTCATGCCCCAAAAAGATACTCGACGATTGCACTGAGCCCGGCACGGACTCCATGAGATTTTCCTTGAGCCTATTTAAATGCTCCTGGGATACTCCCTTAAGCGAGACCCCCATCACTTTTTTACCTGATTTCAGAATCACATCTGCAGCTAGTACTGAAGAAAGCTCTAAAATTCTTCCTTTAGCCTTCTTAGAGTTTAAATATTCTATCCATTCAGGTAAACGAAGTGCATCATCAGCAACATACCCCTGATCAAAGCCATTAACCTGCGCAGTCGGTTGTATAATGATATGAGCCTGCGACGACATCATTCTCTTCTTGAGCTCTGCCTCAAAGCCATCCATGACTGACAATACAATCATCATGGCACACACTCCAAGACCAATCCCAAAGATAGATAGCAGGGTAATGAAACTTAAAAACTTAGAATTTTTCTTAGACCTTAAGTAACGAAATCCAATCCAGATTGTCCAGGGATCTAACCAAAGATGCCGCAGAGTACTCATTCATGCTCCTTTCCCTGAAGGATGAAACAAGCACCCTGCAGTCCTCAACTCTAATTACAGTCTATTCAGAGTAAAAGCTCTGAGATTTTTCAGCTCGAGCAACTAATACAGGAGCTGGTGTATAGCGAGCTCCAAATCGCTCCTCGTATTTTCTGAGTCTATCCACGATATTCTGCATACCTAGGGTATCAGCATATCGCAATAAGCCTCCTCTGAACGGAGGAAACCCTGTACCCATGATCATTCCCAGATCAACTTCGGCAGCAGACCCTACGACCTTTTCTTCTAGACAACGAGCAGCTTCGTTAATCATGGGAAGAATGCAACGTTCCACAATTTCTTCTCTTGCCACCTGGTCAGCAGAGGGCTTGACTCCAATCAGATCATAAACACTTGGATCTAGCTTCTTCTCTTTCTTAGGCCCCTCATAAAGATACAAGCCCTTACCATTTTTCTTACCTAAGCGTCCTGCTGCTACCGCTTTTCCATGAATAGGAGAAGGCTTCATGCGATCTCCAAAAGCCTTATAGAGAATATGGGAGACCTTTTCACCCACATCTACTCCAACCTCATCAATGAGCTCCATAGGACCCATCGGCATTCCAAACTCAAGAAGGACTTCATCTATCTTTGGAATTGCAACCCCCTCTGCTAATAAATAGACAGCCTCATTGAGGTATGGAAGTAATAATCGATTCACCAAGAACCCTGGAGAATCCTTCACTACTATTGGAGTCTTTCCTAATTTTTTGCTCAATTGAAAAACTGCAGAGACTGCTTGAGGTGAGCTCTGCTCTCCCTGAATCACTTCAACTAAAGGCATTTTATGCACAGGATTAAAAAAATGCATACCCACAAATCTCTCAGGATGCTTTAAAACTTTTTGCATCTCAGATATAGAAAGAGATGAAGTATTGGAGGCAACTACGCACTGATCAGAAATATGCCCCTCCAGCTCCTGCAGTACCTTCTTCTTAACTTCTATGTTTTCTACAATTGCTTCAACAACTAGATCTAAGGAAGAGAACCCTGTAAAATCTACTACCGGAGCAATCAAATTGAGCTTTTGAAGATATTGCCTCTGATTAATCTTCTTCTTTCTAAGCTGTGATTGGAAAACTTTTGATGCTGATTGAATCCCCAAGCTTAATGCTTGAGTATTCAAATCTTTCATGCGAATTGGCAAGTTTTTATCTGCAAAAAGCTGAGCAATTCCTCCTCCCATCACTCCAGCACCTAATACTGCGGCATGATGCACGGTAAACTCTTTCAGGATTTCTGCAACAGCACCATCAACTCCCTTTGATTTTTTAACAGACTCTGTCATGAAAAATAGTCGAATCAAGTTTTTAGAAATGGCTGTATCAGCCACTTTACCAAAACCTTGAGCTTCTCTGATCATGGCCTCTTTCCGTGCACTTCCTTTTAACTTGCTGCCATACCCGCTAAAAGTATCCTCAATAACAGACAAAATCTCAAGAGGCGATGGATATTGCCCTTTTGTTTTAGACAGTACCCCTTCACGTGCTTTCTTAAAAATCAAGTAGCGTCCTGGCACTCCCTCCATTAACTCACCCAATTTTCCACTCACACCGCCAAGTTTGGGCTCTTTAGCGATCCTCTTACCTGACTTTAGACTGGCAATATTAGCTGCGACCCAATTCAGAACTGACTCATTAAAATTCTCTTTAGGTAAACATGCCTCAATCAGTCCAGCCTTGAATGCTCGCTCTCCGCTCAAAGTCTTTCCTGTTAAAATCAAATCTAGTGCTGTAGCCAAACCGACCTTCCTTGGGAGCCGAATGCAACCACCCATACCTGGCAATAATCCAAGCAGAACTTCAGGAAGCCCTATTTTGGCTGAAGCGTCATTTGACATCAAAATTGCTGAGCTAGCCAACGCAAACTCACAGCCACCTCCTAATGCAGCGCCATGAACAGCTGCAATAGTAGGAAACGGCAAGTCCTCCCATCGATCAATCAGCATCTGACCACTCCTGGAGAGCTCCTCTGCCTCTTGAGCTGTCTGGGTGGCCTGAATCATCTCAATGTCAGCACCCGCAATAAAATTTCCTGGCTTCCCTGAAAACAGAACGAGGGCATCAATTTTACCCTGCTTAGCAAGACCCTCAAGTTTTGGTAGAAGAGCCTCCACATCCGAAATTACTTTTTTGCTGAGCTTATTGACTTTCTCTCCTTGCAAGTCAAATGTGAGAGTCCAGAGCTTTACACTACCCCATCTCTGAGGCTGCTCCTCTAAGAAAAATGCTGCTGAACCTAATGATGTATTTCCTGGCATACTTTTTTTCCCCGTTTTAGCTTTTGATTCATGAACCCTATCATTTGCAGACTGAACCTGATTGTTTGTTTCCATAGGTCTGCGAATCATAGCAATTTTCTGGAGCAAAAAAAGTAAATTCAAAAAAGAAGCGCAATTCTAGCCATTACAAATTCATTTAGTTTTAAATCTTCCTAAAAATAATACAAACTCGTACAAAGGCTAACTCCTTGGAGAGCTATAAAACGTAAAGTGAGCTCAACTAAAATCGAAGCGTATGAAGATCTGCCTTACTTAGGCGATTATCAATCATACCTGAAATATTACGCATCATTTTTGAAAACATGGGACCAAGCCAGGACCGAAAAATAAGCACAAAAGATCCCACGATAATTGAGAGCATTAAAATATATTCTGTTGTAGCCTGAGCCTCCTGATCATCAAATAAACCTATCCAAAATCCACTATATTCTCTTCCCTTTTTTGCCATAAGTTTTCTTCGGCCGAGCCTGTTGTTTCACCGCATTATAAATCTTGTCAACATTTCTAAGTTGATAATGAACTGACGCCAACTCCCGAATCTTCTTGGCCGATAATCGGCTGGAAATCTCTGAGTGTTCCAGAAGTAACTGCACAAACTCTTTATCTGAATGCTCCAGTGACATTAAAGCGCACTCCTGCACCCATGCATAAGCCTGCTCACGACTTACTCCCACTTTAATCAACTCAAGAAGATAGTGACCTGAATAAACTAGTGGACCAGCATTTTTCAAATTTTTCCTGACTTGATCCTGCTTTATACCCAGAGAGTTCAAAACCTGACAAGCCCTATGAAGGGTGTAATCTAACAAAATTGCGGAGTCTGGAAAAATCATTCGCTCTACACTAGAATGACTAATATCTCTTTCATGCCAGAGTACAATATTTTCCTGAGCTGCCTGCGCATAAGATCTAAGCATTCGAGCACAACCAGTAATATTTTCGGAAGATATTGGATTTCTTTTATGAGGCATAGCACTTGAGCCTTTTTGGCCCTTTTGAAATCCCTCAATCATCTCCCCTACTTCTGAGCGCTGTAAATGCCTTAACTCTACTACCATCCTCTCAAGTGAACTACCCAAAAGCGATAGTGTAAAAATCCAATTTGAATGCCGATCCCTTGGAATCACCTGGGTACTCACGGGCTCTCGATTCAATCCAAGTTGTCCGAGTACCTTTTCTTCAAAATCAATACCCCAATGCGGACACACTCCCACAGCACCAGAAAGCTTCCCAAACCTCATCTCCTCTAAGGCACCGAGAAGCCTCTCTCGATTTCTAGTCCACTCACTATACCATCCCAAAAACTTTAACCCAAAGCTCGTAGGCTCAGCAAAAATTCCATGGGACCTACCAATGGTTGGCAGCTTCCTATACTTGTGAGCTAATTTATTCAAGCTATTCAATAATTCATCAATTGCCTTGCATAAAAGAATGCCAGCTTCTTGAACCTGTAAAGCTAAACAAGTGTCTAAAATATCAGAAGAAGTTAAACCAAAGTGAATAAACCTAGATGTAGGCCCTACTTGCTCTGCAACCGCTGTAGTAAATGCAATCACATCGTGCTTAACTATTTTCTCAATCTCGGCAACGCGCTGAGGATCAACTCCACCACGATCAATTAAAGATTCACCTTTTTTACTCAGCTCTCTCCAATCAGATCGTGAGATAACCCCACGTGCAGCTAACTCTTTACAAACAGCTAGTTCAATTCTTAGCCAGTGCAGTAACTTAGTACGATCATTCCAAACTTTTACCATCTCTGGACGGGTATACCGCTCAATCACAAAGCACTCCTTAACCTCAATTTAAATCCTAATATTTTCATGATTACGACTCAATTTCACCAGAGCATCTGTCGCTTCCAATGCCGAAACCGCAATTCCAAAAGACCCCAACTGTGGATAAACCTCCGGTGACGCCGCAAAAACGTTTTTTATTCCAAGATACCCATTCACTCTAGGAACTCTTGATGAATAGACAAGCAGGTGATCTGGAATTGACTCTAAGTTGCCAAATAAATAAACTCTTGAAAGATCAGATCCTAGACTCTCACTCCTCACATCAGGAAAACAATTAAGAATATGATCCTCTAGAAATGGAAAAATATTTTTCGCTTGAGCAAACATTCTCATAGCCAAAATCTTTTGAGTTTCCATCGTAAGTGAGGTCTGATCATAAGGTAAAATTGTTCTCACATAAAGAATGATAGATTGATCCTTCGATCGCTTCTCGTCATAGGTACTACCCCGAACTATTTCAATTTCTAGTACAGGGCTTCCTTTATCCTGCCAAATCAAACGAGAACAAAGTCCTTCAGGGATGGCCTCCGATCTTACCGTTAAAGCAAGGGTAAAACGCCAACCAGAGGGCAATGATAGATTTTTCACATCGGACCATACCGGATGAGTCAGGGGCAAAGCTTTATGCGCAGCCCTTCCTAAGACTCCTCCCACTTTTGCTTGAATCATCTCCCCTGAGCCTTCAATTTGTACACCCATAAGGGTATTGTTCTTGATATAGATTCTTTGGCAAGGCTCACGGGAAATCTGAACACCTAGTTTCCCAGCTGATTCCAAGAGAAACGATCGAAACCTAGCTATACCTCCTTCAATACTTGCACCACTATCAACTAAGCAGAGAAGATGAAAAAGATCAAAAAAACTAGTCTCACTTATAGATTGAGCAGATAAACCATACCAAAGAGCACTCCAGAGTTGATTTAACCTAGTATCTACATCCTTAAGCCTGAGATGACGATTTAGCCATGGAGTATCTTTCGGAAAAACTGCTTTAGACTTTTGTTCAAATTTTTCCCTTCTTGAGTAAAAAACTCTATCCCATTCTTTCTCAAAATAATTGTAACTATTTCTACTCAATAAATGAAAAACTCTCTCTAAAATGGTCTTAGATTCAGGAGCGTCCAATAAACCAGGATACTTTGCCCAAAACTGAAGCATCTGAGCTCTTAAGTTATGAACAACTTCAGAAACACCCCAACTTTTCCTCTCTTCTGCAGTGAGCTCTCTCTTGAACTCAACTTGAAGATTCTCTAAAGATCTTAAATTCATTCTAATTTCTGGAGTAGAAATAGAGATCCCGCTATGAAAAACTAGAGATGAAAAATCACTCTCAGCAGATGGATCCTGTATTTGAGTGAGCAACTCATATAAAAGTCCTGCCCCCTGTGTTTTTGAATCAAGACCGAGAATCCAATTAGGTTCAGGGTCAAAATATTGCCCATGACTCGTTTTAAAAAATTCAGGCTGATCTTGAGGAGAAATGATCAAAACGGATAGCTCTTTTTGAGCAGCCAAGCAGCCTGCTAAAAGAGCGGATGGGTGATTTCCTAAAACAATAACATCAAACTGAGATTTAAATTTCATTGTCGTAGCCGTTGCAATTCACGTGGCGTCACGCACGTCCCCCTTGCTTTACATACAAGTAAAGGGCTACTCAGAAGTTCAGCTGAGGAGGGCGCAATACCCCCCTGTTCGACAGGTAGGGAACGGACTACTTTATAGGCCTCAAACTCTATAGTTCGTGAGGTATTTCCTATTTTTATAATTCGACCGCTAACTTCAACATAATCTCCCGCAAAAACAGGAGCTAAAAACTCAATTGATTCGTAAGCTCTAAAAAGCCCTTCATCTCCATCAACACGAATGAGAAGCTCGGTTGCCACATCACCAAAAAGCTGTAAAATTCGAGCACCATCTACCAGTCCCCCTCCATAATGTCCATCATGCAAACTCATTCTCACACGCAAGGTCACTTCAGGTAGTTTATCTGTCATATTAGAATAAGCTTACCATGCTCAGCTCATTTTCTCGAGAGCATCCCAAATTTTTTGAGTAGCCCCTAAACGCATCTGAGTATCTTTGATCCATTTTGCTTGGTATTGAGGATCTCTATATATAAGAACAACCTCGGTTAACCATTTCTTAAACCCATGAGAATCACGAATCACCGTGAGCTGCCCCGTTTTCTGTAGCTCTCCAGTCTCAACAAACCTTTCCACACCCTTTGGCCCACAGGCGATTGGCACTCCATAAATTGCGGGTTCAATTGTGCTATGAACTCCTTGAGCAAAACCACCCCCTATAAATACCCATGCTGCAACTGCATAAAGTTCACTTAAAAATCCCATTTCATCGACTACGATACAAATCGGAGTCTTCGCGCTATCAGCTAGTTGATCCAAGGCCCGGAACATTTGACTTCGATTTGAGGTACAAATAGGATTTAATCCAATCTCTCCTCTCAAATACTCACAAACTTTTACAACTGAGTGAGCATCCACCCGATGAGGGACTACCCAAAGAGTTCCTTGATCTACCAGAAGCTGAGAGCCTAATACCTTTAAATCCTCAAGCCAAGCACTGCCCAAAATACCCCATGGCTTTGTAATTTTTTTTTCTAAACTCGTCATTAGCTCCTGAACCCTAGAATTACCTATAGCTTTTCTTTGATAAACTCGGTCCCATCTAGGTTCCCCTACACACTCAATCTGAGAATTAGGAATCTCTATTTTCAGGTTGAGATATGAAGAAGAAAAGATGAGGAAATCGACCGAGAAGAGCCATACACATCGAGCGGACTATTTTCAATGATTTTCTCATCTGAGCTGAAATCACAAAAAGAGGAATCTCCAACTGAGTCAAGCTTGTCCAAAGATCCGGCCATGCTTCATATTTTACTGTAACAAATATTGAAGGCCTCAATACAGACAAGGCTGAAAACCAACTACCCTCTAATGGACAGTACCCTACAAACAATACCCTGTTAGATTGTTTTTTTAATTTATTATCTAGAGCATGCAAAGCCTCGTGAGCAGACTCACTCAGTACAGTGACTACAATTTCATACCCCACGTCAGCAGCTTTAAAAATTAAGGTTGAAATACACTCCAACTCACCCACACTTGATGCATGAAACCACACTCGGGGGATACCTGAGGACCCTGATGCACCTACGCTCTTCAGCACATAGGGAAGACTTTCCTGCCTCCTTTGTTCTGAAAAAAAAACTCTCCAGAGAATACCAACTAACAAACGACTCAGACAACGATAACTTCCGAGTAAGATTAAACGAATCACTAGGACCTCTCTATGGTCTGGCGGATTTAAACCTTGAGTTCAATTCACTCATCGCATGTTTTGCAGTGTACCCTTTCAAGCAGTGATAAGGCTGAAAAAGCCGACAACAAAAACGCCCATCTTTACTACAAGGACGACAATTAAGATCTAAACCAAGAGCAATACTATCAGCTCTCCATGGACCAAATCCCATATCTGGCGTAGTAGGACCAAAAATAGTGATCGATGAAACTCCCAATGCCTCTGCAAAATGAACTAAACCTGTATCAACACCAATTATTCCTGAAGACCTTGCCAATATGTATGCAGTTTCCTTCAGACTCCAGCGGCCAATTCCAGAGACACAATTGATACCCTGATCACTCAATTGTTTTAAGAGTTTAATACTCTCAAGGTCTTGCTTGGTTCCTAAGATTACAGGAGTAAAATCCACGAATTTACTTTGGATCAAACTACAAACGTGCTGAATCGGCCACATCTTACCTCTCCAGCGTGAACTAGGCATAATACAGATGTAATTCTTACCCACTAATTCACTAGGAAAACTAAAATCGTTTTGAAAAAGTAAATACCTCAAATCAGGACGCTCAGATCCAGTACCTCCCACAAACTGTGCATATCTCTGTACCCAAGGTTGTGGCCTTAATTTTGATGGCCACAGCTTCTTCAATAAGTAATACCCGTAAAGTCTAAAGCGCTGCTTTGAGATCATTTGCCAACGTGGCATCTTCCTCTGCTCAGAAAGACTCCACCAAACAAAACATAACTTCATCAATCGCGTGCGGAGATTGCAGTGCAAGTCATAAATCTCTGAATACTCCGACTCCCAAATCTTCCTACATAGTCTAAGCCAACCCTTCAAACCAACTTTCTTCTGAAAAGTTAGTACTTGATTAAGTCTAGGGTGTCCTTCTAGAAGGGTAGAATACTCTTGTAAAACGAGCCAATGGCACTCATGAGACATTGGAACTGAGATCACCTCTAGAGCAGTACTTGCGAGAATCACATCTCCCAAGCTACTCAATCGGATATACAATCTTTTTGGATTCATGATTTCAACCTTTAAGAACGAATCAGCACAATACTCATCATCATATAATAAAAATCTAAAATCTAAAGAGTAAGGTAACGTACGATCACTAAAAGGGTAAGAGTCGGGATTAGGTATTTATGAGGTATTTTAATAGATAAGGAATGAGAAGAAGAGAAAAAAAATGGGGGCATCGAGCTATTTTAGCGCCGAGCTACCTCGGTACTATGTTCGCCGTGGACGGGCTTAACTTCTGAGTTCGGGATGGGATCAGGTGTAGCCCCGTCGCCAATGACACCCCCAAACCTGTAAAAGTAAGGAGAGATCAAATCGACAGATCAGTTAGAAGATATACTGTAAACAGACATTGTAAGGAATTGCTGAGAGATCAATTAAAGATCTCAGCGATCTGAGAATAGGGAAGAATAAGAAAGACTTATTCAACACTACATAAGATAAAGAGATAAGCCTCACGTTCGATTAGTAGTGGTCAGCTGAGTACATTACTGTACTTACACACCCACCCTATCAACCCTGTCGTCTACAGGGGAACTTAAGGAGACTAAATGTCTCGGGAGAAGTTGTTTTGAAGAGAGTTTCCCACTTAGATGCTTTCAGCGGTTATCTCGTCCGGACATAGCTACCCAGCAACTGCCACTGGCGTGACAACTGGCACACTAGCGGTCCGTCCATCCCGGTCCTCTCGTACTAAGGACAGCGCTTCTCACTTCTCCAACACCTACGGCAGATAGGGACCGAACTGTCTCACGACGTTCTGAACCCAGCTCGCGTACCGCTTTAATTGGCGAACAGCCAAACCCTTGGGACCTGCTCCAGCCCCAGGATGCGATGAGCCGACATCGAGGTGCCAAACCTCCCCGTCGATGTGGACTCTTGGGGGAGATAAGCCTGTTATCCCCGGAGTACCTTTTATCCGTTGAGCGATGGCCCTTCCATACAGAACCACCGGATCACTAGGACCTGCTTTCGCATCTGCGCGACATGTCCGTCTTGCAGTTAAGCACCCTTATGCCCTTGCACTCTACGGCTGGTTTCCACTCAGCCTGAGGGTACCTTCGCGCGCCTCCGTTACTCTTTGGGAGGCGACCGCCCCAGTCAAACTGCCCGCCTGACATCGTCCCGTGGCCGGTTGAATGCGACCTACGGTGAGAACAGCCAAAAATCAAGGGTGGTATTTCAAGGTTGCCTCCACCTAAGCTAGCGCCTAGGCTTCCAAGGCTCCCACCTATCCTACACATGATTCCCAGATGATCTATGCCAGGGTACAGTAAAGGTTCACGGGGTCTTTCCGTCTTGCCGCAGGAACACGGTATCTGCACCGCGACTCCAACTTCGCTGAGTCTCCAGTCGAGACAGTGGGGAATTCGTTACGCCATTCGTGCAGGTCGGAACTTACCCGACAAGGAATTTCGCTACCTTAGGACCGTTATAGTTACGGCCGCCGTTTACCGGGGCTTAAGTTCGAAGCTTCTGGGACGAATCCCATGACCTCTCCCCATGACCTTCCGGCACCGGGCAGGCGTCAGACCCTATACATCCTCGAATGAGTTTGCAGAGTCCTGTGTTTTTGTTAAACAGTCGATACCCCCTAGTTTCTGCCCCCTAATTCAGCTTCTCAGAGCAAGTCTGAGTCACCTACTATAGGGCTACCTTCTCCCGAAGTTACAGTAGTATTTTGCAGAGTTCCTTAACTGGAGTTCTCTCACGCGCCTGAGGATACTCTCCTCGCCCACCTGTGTCGGTTTCCGGTACGAGTTAACATAAAACTCACTCCGTAGCTTTTCTTGTGCGTAGAGAAGATATGGCTTCTAAGGATGTTACTCCTCTCGGACTCCCTTCTCGGAGATAACTGTGAGACGGATTTGCCTATCTCACACCCCTACGAGGTTCCACCAGTACAACCGATGACTGGCCCATAAATTCTTCCGCAGTCCCTACTGAGCTAATAACGCTTTATGCTAAGTTGAGGAATATTAACCCCATTTCCATCATCTACGCCTTTCGGCCTCGACTTAGGTCTCGACTAACCCTGCCCGGACGAGCCGTGTGCAGGAACCCTTGGGCTTACGGCGATTAGGATTCTCACCTAATTTATCGCTACTCATACCAGCAGCAGCTCTTGTCATGCCTCCACCAGTGCTCTCGCTCTGGCTTCTCCGACTTAGACAATGCTCCCCTACCCCGCGACAGATCCGCAGATCTATCGCAGTCGCAGCTTCGGTTCTATACTTCAGCCCCGTTACGTTTTCGGCGCAACATTCCTCGACCAGTGAGCTATTACGCTTTCTTTAAAGGGTAGCTGCTTCTAAGCTAACCTCCTGGTTGTCTGGGGAAGGTCACATCCTTTCCCACTCAGTATAGAATTTGGGACCTTAGCTGGCGATCTGGGTTCTTTCCCTTTTGACGACGAAACTTATCTCCCGCCGTCTGCCTCCTATGGCGTAAAGTTCACTGGCATTCGGAGTTTGATAGGGGTTGGTAACCCGGTAAGGCCCCTAGCCCAGTCAGTGCTCTACCTCCAGTGACTCTCCATAAGACGCTACCTAAATAGCTTTCGGGGAGAACCAGCTATCACGCAATTTGATTGGCCTTTCACCCCTAAGCACAACTCATCCGAAACCTTTTCAACGGTTACCGGTTCGGTCCTCCACGTCCTGTTACGGACGCTTCAACCTGGTCATGCCTAGCTCATCGCGTTTCGGGTCTAGTACCAGCCACTCACTCGCCCTATTCAGACTCGCTTTCGCTACGGCTTCCCCTATTGTACGGGTTAACCTTGCGACTGATACTAACTCGCTGGCTCATTATGCAAAAGGTACGCAGTCAGGCATTTCTCTTTCGAGCATAGCCCTCCTACAGCTTGTAGGCACGGGATTTCAGATTCTATTTCACTCCCCTCAACGGGGTTCTTTTCACCTTTCCCTCGCGGTACTATACGCTATCGGTGACATGCTTGTATTTAGCCTTGGATGATGGTCCACCCGGATTCTCACAGGGTTACTCGGGCCCCATGATACTTGGGATACCTCTAGAGCTACAATCCATTTCACTTACGGGGCTATCACCCACTATGGCCACTCTTCCCAAAGTGTTCAGTTATGTATTGTAGTCTCATATCGAGGTCCCGCAACCCCAGCTAACAAGTTAGCTGGTTTAGGCTCTACCCGTTTCGCTCGCCACTACTCGGGGTATCTCTTACTTGATTTCTTTTCCTGGAGGTACTGAGATGTTTCAATTCCCTCCGTGTGCTTCCTTACCCTACTTCACTCAGATAAGGATTACAGGATATTACTCCTGCAGGGTTTCCCCATTCGGACATGTACGGGTCAAACGCTCTCTTGGCAGCTAACCGTACTCTTTCGTGGCCTGAACCGTCCTTCTTCGCCAGCATGTCCCAAGGCATCCATCTCGCGCCCTGAGTCGCTTATCACTCATGAGTTTTGAAAAAAACGAATTACTTCGCTCTTTCCTACTCTTCGCCTATTCGCAGATCTCTGAAACCTAATTCATGTAAACTTAACTTTCGTCTCGCCTACATATCTTAAGCTCTTCAGAGTCAGATATATTTTTATTTGATCGTGTTCCTGATTTTTCCTTCGTGAACTACTCACTCGCTTTTAGCTTTCACTAAAAACTGTAAGCAATTTTTTATTTAAAGTGATCAATCAGTTAACGCTTAAACATTGTTTTTGTATTGCTACTCAACAATGTTCCTCAGCAATTTTCTTACATGAGAGTATGATCTCATCCCTCTGATCTCACCTTGCTCAGGTATTTCTACCTCAACTCAGCGTCGAACCATTTTGACCGATTCGAATCGACCAGTGATGAATCACACTTTATATAATTCTAACTATTCTGTTTTCAAAGATCTCTCACTTTACCTCTTTCGAGATAAAGCCTAGAAAGCGTAACCTTCTAGCTAAACTTAAAATCTTAATCAAACTCTCTTACTTTGACCGTCGTTTAATCATGGTGGGCCTGGGAAGACTTGAACTTCCGACCCCACGCTTATCAAGCGTGTGCTCTAACCAACTGAGCTACAGGCCCGCGCTTGATTAAGGCCATGCCTTAAACTTCTTGCTGCATTACCACCCAGGTAACACATTCAGAGAGCTGGGGATGAATCCCTTGAAAGAGAAAATGGAGAGAGAGGACTTTAGAATCACTTTGCAAACTCACTGTTACATTCATTTACAAGTGACTTGACCGGAATCCACCGATGAAGCGGTTACTCAAGGTAACTACTTTCTTCATCATTGTGAGAAATTCCTTAGAAAGGAGGTGATCCAGCCGCAGGTTCCCCTACGGCTACCTTGTTACGACTTCACCCCAGTCACCAACCCCACCTTCGCCGGAGGGCTCCTTTCGGTTACCCTGACCGTCTTCTGGTTGAGTCAGCTCCCATGGTGTGACGGGCGGTGTGTACAAGGCCCGGGAACGTATTCACCGCGGCGTTCTGATCCGCGATTACTAGCGATTCCAACTTCATGGAGTCGAGTTGCAGACTCCAATCCGAACTGAGAATGGCTTTTTGAGATTAGCTCCACGTCGCCGTTTGGCTTCCCTCTGTACCATCCATTGTATCACGTGTGTCGCCCTGGATATAAAGGCCATGAGGACTTGACGTCATCCCCACCTTCCTCCGTGTTAACCACGGCAGTCTCTTTAGAGTGCCCAACTGAATGCTGGCAACTAAAGACAAGGGTTGCGCTCGTTGCGGGACTTAACCCAACATGTCACCACACGAGCTGACGACAGCCATGCAGCACCTGTCTCTCTGTAGTATTGCTACTAAAACTGTATCTCTACAGCTGTCAGAGGATGTCAAATCCAGGTAAGGTTCTTCGCGTTGCTTCGAATTAAACCACATGATCCACCGCTTGTGCGGGCCCCCGTCAATTCCTTTGAGTTTTAGTCTTGCGACCGTACTTCCCAGGCGGGGTACTTAGTGCGTTAGCTCCGATTCAGCGGGGGTCAAGACCCACCAAATCTAGTACCCATCGTTTACAGCGTGGACTACCAGGGTATCTAATCCTGTTTGCTCCCCACGCTTTCGTAGTTGAGTGTCAGTATCTGTCCAGGTCGCCGCTTTCGCCTCTGGTGTTCCTCCCGATCTCTACGCATTTCACCGCTACACCGGGAATTCCACGACCCTCTCCAGAACTCTAGTCTTACCGTTTCTGCGGCACTTCTTAGGTTAAGCCCAAGGCTTTCACCGCAGACAAATAAGACCACCTACCTACCCTTTACGCCCAATAATTCCGAGCAACGCTTGCACCCTCCGTATTACCGCGGCTGCTGGCACGGAGTTAGCCGGTGCTTCCTTTTCCGGTACCGTCAGTCCTATAAGCTATTCACTTATAGGATTTTCGTCCCGGACGACAGAGCTTTACAACCCGAAGGCCTTCTTCACTCACGCGGCGTGGCTGCGTCAGACTTTCGTCCATTGCGCAAGATTCCCCACTGCTGCCTCCCGTAGGAGTCTGGACCGTGTTTCAGTTCCAGTGTGGCTGATCATCCTCTCAGACCAGCTACCCATCAAAGCCTTGGTGGGCCATTACCCCACCAACTAGCTAATGAGACGCAGGCTCATCCTAGAGCAAAGGGAATTGCTTCCTCCCTTTCCCGAAAGATCCTATTACGGACCTCATCGCTCTATCCAGTATTAGCCCGCCTTTCGGCAGGTTATTCCGGACTCTAGGGTAGATTACCTACGCGTTACTCACCCGTACGCCACTTTACTCAGGATTGCTCCCTTTCACGTTCGACTTGCATGTGTTAGGCACGCCGCCAGCGTTCGCTCTGAGCCAGGATCAAACTCTCATGTTTAACTTTTTAGTTCTAAAACCAAGAAGCTTTCGTTCCTCTAAGTCTTAGTTACAATCAAACAAGTTTTTTAATCCTCACTCAATTTCATCTGGCTATTATTAGTATTTCTACTTCTACTCATCAAAAGAAATTGATTTCGAGGTTTTCGACATCACTATCAGATTCTTAGACCTGAAAGCTGCCTGCCTACTCGCCCCCACTTTCTCTTTCAAAAAATTCATCCCAATTTTCAAAGATCATACAACTTGATAATCGACTTACGTTTTGTTTTTCGTTTATCGCGTCGTGTGAACTGTAAGTAACCTCGTTCCAAAAAAAGCGCAACACTATTTTTCAAAAAAATTAAAAAAAATTAAAAAAAACACAAACGATTCAATAGTCTAGATTAAGTCCTATCTAGGCCAGACAAGATCTAATTATATCTACACTCAATGTTGATTAACCCAGTGATAGCTTAAGTTTTATTTAGATACGACATAATTACACTAATGGTCCCAATTGAAGATAACCGCAAACCATGAGAGCTGCCTTGACTTCAGAGAGATGAGGACGAGCCCCACCTCATGAATTAAGACTCTATTCATAGATTTAGAAATACGGCCGGCAGGCGAGTCTCGGTAATTGATCAATCCCTTCAGACCAATACTTATATTATCTAAAACTATTAGATATACCCAACCGACTAATGAGTTACCTTTCCCGCATTTTTTGAACAGAATTTGACTTTTAAATCTAGGACAAGAACTGAACGTCACGGTCATTCTTTTTAAGTTATGACCATTTTATATATAGGTTTAGTTTAGTCTTTTACCTTTTAAATTAGCCTAGATTAAGTACCGCCACTAAATACTTTTTCTAACTCTGATATTCCCTTTTTCACTAAAGACTCTTAGCAACTCTCCACCTTCTCTAATTCTACCCTTTAAGCGATTTAAGGGTTGAGGACCAACTGGGAACGTATCTAGAGACCTTTCCAGAGGAAACTCTAAGTCAGTTCCTCCATGAACACTCCAGACATCAACTTCACCTGAAAAGCGCGCTGGCAGACTGAGATCAATATTGCCGTATCTTGACTCAATCATTGCCTTATCTTGAAAACTCCACTCACGAACCTGTGCCGTCAAAGTGCCTGACTCCAAGGATCCGCTCAAGAAACCAGACACGTCACTTAGAGTCACCCTACTTGAATTTGCATGAAACTCTATCTTCCCCTGAAGACCCTTTCCCTCTATATCACCTGACTTAGAGACATAAAGCTGTGAACCTTTAAGCCTGAGTAGCTGAATTCGTCCTTGATCACTCTCTACATAAATATCCTTAGATTGCACTTGATTCAGATTAATGCCACCATCGCGAGAAATAACTCGAAGATCTTGACTCTTAGCCACCTGAACTACTGTCTCACAGTTTTCACATAGAGTAGACAATCGTTCCCCTTTTACATTCTCCACCTCAATTGCACCTGAATTTGAACGTATTTCAATGGAAGAACTCCAGTTTTTCAAGTGAATCCGCCCTGCAATTGACCAGACCTTCAAATTCAAGGTACTGGGTGCATAGATCTCCATCTCCATAATTACTCGAGGATCTACTCTTTCCTTAAAGCGCTCCTCAATACTCAGCTCCTTGCCATACTGAGTCGCTATTTCAATCGCTTTAGAGGTTAGATCTGTTCGAAAATGGATGCTTTTACTCAGAGATAAAGCTTCTTCTGATGTCTTTGCTCGAATCTTTTTTCGGACCTTTACTTTAATTTTATCTAAACTCCACCCCTGAATAGACACAGAACCTCGAGCATTTGAAATCTCTAGAGGTCTAATTGTTCGAATAGGGAAATCATGGGTCCCCTCAAGGGTAAACTCTTTCAATTGCTCAGATGAGCTAGCCCAACATACGCCCGAAAGAAATAAAACAATAAGTCCAATGATCAAGCATTTCTTATTTTCCATAGTTTAACCCGCCACTCTATAAGTGCTAACATTACATTGGAAAACCTCAGAGAGACAACTTCGACACTATTAAATAGTGTTTATCATTTTATTTCACAAATTTAGGTCTAAATTGCCAAACATGACCAGCTGCGCTATAATTTAAAGAAGCGATGGGTAATTTTAATGAGCCAGATCAGAACAAGTGAAACCGTCGCACGGTGGCGACGATCCAAGAAGAGGTGGAGTTCTGCATTACTCCCTTTGAAAAAGGCAAACGAGTTGAAAAACTCGGACGCAAAGCCAACAGGGCTTCGAGCTGATTACCCCGACAGCTCATGCCGGCTGGGTTGCCAAAGGTGGCATAGCAATTGAGGATGAAAAAGTTCTATCCTCAATCTCGAACAGATCAAAGGGGGTCCCACACCCGTTGGAGCACCCTCTTCTACGTGAGAAGCCTCAGAACCTACCATAGGAAGGGTTACTGAGGCTCTCCCATTATCGGGATCTTTCACTGAGAGATGAAATCATGTTAAGGAATACTCATTCATGCACTTTAATGACTTATTAGTAACTGAAATCTTTCATAGTCTTCAGGGCGAAACATCACTTTCAGGACTTCCGTTCGCCTTTATCAGACTAACGGGTTGTAATCTAAGATGCTCTTATTGTGATTCAGTTTATGCTTTCAAGGGTGGCAAAAAGATGACTATAGAGGAGATCCTCTCAACCATTAAAGACTACCAAGTAAAGCACGTTCTTTTAACAGGCGGAGAACCCCTTCTTCAGAGACAGACTCCAGCCCTCGTGAAGAGACTCAAGAATAATCATTACGCTGTTAGCATTGAAACTCATGGTGAAGTCCCTATTGAGGCCGTCGCTCAGGATGCAAGAATCATCATGGATATCAAAACTCCATCGAGCGGTATGCACCGCAGAGGATTTTTAAAAAATCTGCGCTACTTAAAACATTCAGACGAAGTGAAGTTTATTATTGCTTCAACAGAAGACTATATTTTTGCAAAAGAACTTATCGGAAAACAGACCATCCCCACAAATGAAATTTTATTCTCAGCGGCTCAATCTGCAAAAAATAGCCCTGGAACGTTTCCAGGGGTGAGTTCAAGATGGCTAGCTGAAAAAATCTTAGAGGACAAGCTTCCTGTCAGACTTCAGATCCAACTTCACAAACTCCTTTGGGGTCCTGATCGACAAGGAGTGTAACTTTTTTTATTCCTCCAACAGAAGTTTCTTTAATCCCTTAAAGTGACTCACACCGTAGTATAAAGTCCAGCTCTCCAGAGCTGACCGGTCATTAAGCCGGCAAAGAGTAATACTGCTATCTGGCCGTTCTTTCGAACTTAGAATTTCAATTTGACCACCGTGAAGCCCACAGTATTTTTTGGCAGAATCCTCATCAAGACTCTTTTTTTCATGTGAGTGACTCAAAAGTAGCTCAATCGCTTTTAATTTTTGATGAGATCCTCTCAAATATTGATAGAGAGTCCACTCCTCAACCCCTCCTTGCTCAAACCAGCAAATCCCTACTTCTCCTTTTTGACTAGAATATAACTGCAAAACACCTTCTTTTTTTACGCAAAAACTTGATGCCGGATTTCCCAGCTGTATATTATTTTTAGTCGTTAATTTCGCAAATCCTAGCACTGAGGTCAGACTCAAAATCATGGTCAAAAACCAAAAGCTTTTAAATTTAATTAAGAATTTCATTTTAGTCCCCTCTTTTATACTGAAGAGAGAATCCGATTTAGTAAACACAATTTAAACATCTCGATACTCACGCTGACCATGAGCAACCCCCTACTCATCACAAACAAAACACTCAATGAAAGACCCTTGCTGAGATGTATGCAAACTTTCATCCACCTAGACTGACTTATATAAGCTTCGAAAAATGAAGTGTATATTAATATCGGGAATAACCAAGAACTAAATCAAATCCTGAGATGATCTTGATTTAAATTGAACTAACCCCTTCTCCCCCAAAAAAGTAAGTGCGCTAGAATAGTTATAATTACCTAAGAACTGAACCACCATAATACCCGTAATAATCATAAGATGTCCCAGAACAGCACCCATACTAGGCAAATCCCCGAGAAAAACTGCTTCAAGGAGCATGCCCCACACGATAGAGCTCAACACAAGAACCGATGCTACTGCTGCGCGCAAATAACTAAACGTCTTAGTCATAAAAACCTGCCCTAAAATGCCACAAAGTGTAACAATCAGAATCGTAAGTAAATCCTCTTTACCAGGAAGTACCCAAGGTTGACTTGGAGTCAGAAGAGAAGAAGCAGACATCATTGCACTAAAAATCCAGACAATCAGTTTGACTGGATATCGACCTGCCACACTACGCAAGGCCATAAATGAAAGACTAGAGAGAAAAGCTCCCAATATTCCAATTCCAAAAACTGAGCTAGGCAAATCAGCCCCAAAAGGCGATTGAAGAACTCCTGTACCTCCTAAAACAATCATAACTCCCAGTAATTCAAAAGAAGAGAGTTTCTCCTTTAGAAAAATCCAAGAAAGTCCAAGAACAAAAACCGTCGACACGTTTGCCAAAGCCATCGCATTACCTACACCCACGGTCTGAATATTTGCAAAAAGACACACAATAGAAACTGCAGACACCATGGATCTTCCCCACAGACTGAGAGCATCCCTCCTTAATAGTAGGGATCCCTTCACCTTCACGATAGGGAGAAAAAGAATTGTTCCAGACAATCCACGAAAAAATGTCAACTCAGCTGGAGGAAGACTTCCCAACGATATTTTGACTGAAAAATTTAATACCGCAAATGAGAGCGCAGTTAAAATTCCAAATCTTACACCTTTTCCTAGATCTCTTGATCCATTCATAATTTGTTTTGATTAAAACCTCAGGATTTCCTAACACTCTAATTTAGAGAGTTTTTCCACTAAATTTACATAATTCAATAGAATTGAATCATTACCATAAAAACAAAGTATAAAATATTCTAATTTGATCAATTATATCTTCATAGTTAATTAATGCTCATTTTTAAGAATCCAATTACTCTTTTTAGATATTATTTCTACTTATTTAGTTAAAATTTTTTTAAGTATTATTTATATTGAATTAAGAATAAAGTGAAAACCTCTGAATTGAGGTATTGCCCGATAAATCGAAGACCTTGATACTCAGTATGAACAGGTATGCCAGCTGCCTTAATAAGCATCTTTATAGTTTCTGAATTAGAGACATTCAAAGATCTTCTAGAAAGTAGATCCATACATGAGAAAGACACCGAGGTCTGAAGCAGTAACTCCTGAACACGAGATGCAATACCGAATTCACTGACAGACTCCACCCTGACTTAAGGTCTTAAACCCACACCCTCCAAAGCACTGTTAAAATAGAGGGCAACTGATATAAATGAGCCTGTCCCAAAAATAGAAAATAGTTGATTTAGGCCTTGTTGCATCGACTAAGAGCAGGTTCTCGGGGTATTCATTTGGTTCAGAATATTTACTTTGATCAAAACTTCAGCCCACTGGTTTTCAAACTTTCTTGAACGAAGGTGATCTCCTAATAATGTTTT